>Ga0272443_10001356_pt1 | contig 36467 bp, 45 predicted proteins | sample SSMAcet12_FD_193581 | JGI IMG/M metagenome (GOLD analysis project Ga0272443, IMG submission 193581) | Marine sediment archaeal communities from Little Sippewissett salt marsh, Falmouth, MA, United States - SSM-Acet-12 | ecosystem: Environmental > Aquatic > Marine > Wetlands > Sediment ... | reverse complement strand
ATTGAGGAGATCTATCGCGATCTGCACCCCGATCAGGTGCGGCCTAACTACAAACCTAAGCGGAAGCCTAGATCGTAATGGCATGCCGGCCTTTGTCGCCGATCCATTTTAAGCAGTTTTAAGCCACATTTCACACCAACCCATGCTTCTATGCGGAATTTGCGACAAAGTCCCTCAGATCGCAATTAAACCGCATTGACGCGCAAATTAGAGGCAATACCGATGGACGAAGACACCTACGTAAAGATGACATTCGTAGAGAAACTGATGCTCGACAATACCAAGGAAGAGCTGGCAGAGAGGTACAAGCAGTTGGTGGAGAGTCACGACAAGCTTCGCGAGCTGGCCGAACGCCCGACGCCATACGCTTTCTTGACGGAAGAAGAGAAGGCTGAGGTAGACACGGCTCGGATGGACGGAAGGGCTCAATACCTAAATATGCTCGGCGAGTGGTGCCCTTCCGCTGGAGCTAATGAGGCAGCCCCTGGTTTTGCTTACCGCATCACTCCCGAGCCCGAGGACATCGAAGGAGACGAGATCACCGACGAGATGCTAAATGGCGGACGTGTGCCGTGTGAGGTACGTGATAGAGTTGACAGACATTGGGTTCCAGCTGTTCTTGTTATGGTGGTTCGACCGGGTCGGTCACACCCCTTCGTGACAGAACCAGTTGGTATAAACATTGACTGGAGACAATGCCGCATCAAGAAATCAGACATCCCTGAAAGAGACTGACTATGGCAAAACAACCCCCGCCGCGAGCGCCGCGACAGCCGACGCCGAAACATGTGATGTGCAAGAACTGCTGGCACTGGATGCGCAGAGAGAAAGGCTGGCAGTACCGTCTGGCGCGTTGCCCGAAGGTGCGACAATTGAAGTGGCCGTCACAATGGCGGCTGTGTGCGAAGTACGAAGAACACTAACCCAAAAGGACCCAACCGATGAAACATCTCATCGCACTGTTGATCCTGCTACTGGCAGGACTCGCGACTCAGGCTTATGAACCCCAAACCGGACATATCGTCTGGCAGGATGCCCCGCCGCCGATCATGACGCCGGACGGCCAGATCATCGGGACGTTTGGACCCATGCTCGAAGCTGTCTATGGCTCTAACCGAACGCATTGCGGCATCGTGTATGTGATCGCTGGAGAAGCCTACGTCATTGAAGCCGGCGGCGGCGCGCCGTTCGTCTGCCTGACGCCATGGGAAGAATGGGAAGCCCGATGTCCCTGGTTTGAGGCGAAAAAGCTATGGTTCTCTGACTACGTACCTGGACTCATGCAGATATGGGCAGAGATCGCCTTGACGCGAGTAGGCGAGCCGTATGACTTTTCATGGAGGCCGTATTGGATACCTGGCGGCGAGCTGATGTACTGCTCTGAGCTTCCATACTGGGCGTTCCGGCAATTGTTCGGAATTTCTTTGGCATGCTGGGAGCCCATGACGGATCTGAACATCTACCAAGTGTGCGACCCGTACACTGCAGGGGTGTTCGGGTTGCCTCCGGACATGACGTATGCGCAATTGTTGCCGATGCTTGGGTTTGACCTGAGCGTCCCCGTGCTGACGCCGCAACGGCTCTATGAGTCGTGGTGCCTTGTGCCAGCAGTATAACCGATCACTCCCCCGCCCCTCACAACCGGGGCGGGGGTCTACACCACGGACCTAAAGGAGGTGGCTGATGAAAACCCTAACCCGCGAGGAGTTCCTCGCACAACGGCGGACAGGCATCGGAGGATCTGATGTAGCCCCGATCTGTGGGTTGTCGACGTGGAGCACACCGCTCGACGTCTACAACGAAAAGCTTCAGCTCGTCCCCGACAAGGAAGAGACTGACGCAATGCACTTCGGCAACGTCCTGGAAGACGTCGTCGCCAAAGAGTTCACACGCCGGACAGGAATCAAGGTGCAGCGCCGTAACTCGATGTTCCGGCATGAGTCGCACCCTGAACTTATTGCCAACATCGACCGGTACTGTGTCGGGAAGCATGCCCTGCTTGAGTGCAAGACGAGCAATGCGTTTGCGAAAGACGAATGGGGCGAGTCCGGGACCGATCATGTCCCGTTCCCGTACCTGTGTCAATCGCAGCACTATCAAACGGTAACAGGTCTGAAGCGGGCGTTCCTGGCGGTACTGATTGGCGGCAGTGACTTCCGTTGGTACCGGCTCCCCTACAACGAGAGCCTAGCCAAAGCGCTCGTCGACAGGTCCCGCGCGTTCTGGCACGAGCACGTTGTCAAGAGGATTCCGCCGCCGCCGAGAACCGAAGCCGACATCAAGCTTGTCTACGGCAATGGCGATCTCGACCCGATCACGGCTACCGACGAGATGATTCGTATTTACGAGGACATGATCAACATGCAGGCCAAGGCGAAGTCGTATGCGAAGGAGCTTGACGAGCTCAAGCTGGCGGTCAAGAAGTTTATGGGCGACCACAGCGTGATGCTGCACCCTGACGGAACTCCTCTCGTATCCTGGAAGCCGCACACCAAGGAGCAGTTCAGCTCGAAGGCGTTCAAGGAGAAAGAACCTGCCATGTACGGCGAGTTCTCCACGACCGTCACGCAGCGGACTTTTCTGATCAAGTAATCTCATTCCCGGCACACAGAAGGGGGAGAGCATTTAGCCTCCCCCGCTTTCCATCACCCAAACCACAACAACAAGGAATAACTGCGACATGACAAAAGAACTCGCAATCGTCAACAAACAAAGCGAGCTACCATCTGCTTCCATGGACGCCACAAGCGCAGAAGCGATCATGCTCAACCCAACTACGTTCAGCCAACTCCAGGCGTTCTCCGAGTACATGGCAACGGCGAAGGTATCTGTGCCGGAGCATCTGCGGAATAACCCCGGCGATTGCTTCGCCGTTGTAATGCAGTCGTCGATGTGGGGAATGAACCCGTTCGCTGTCAGTCAGAAGACCCATCTTGTCAACGGCAAGCTTGGCTATGAGGCTCAACTGGTGAACGCGGTGATCAGCCAATCCGGCGTGCTTGACGGCAGGCCGCGTTACGAGTACGTCGGTGACTGGAGCAAGGTCGACGGCCGCGCCGCATGGAACAAGCAGGACGAAGAAGGCCTTGGCGTCAAGGTTATCGGGAAGCTCAAGGAAACCGGCGAAGAGCTTGAGTGGACCTGTTACATGTCGTCATGCCATGTCCGCAACTCCCCGAACTGGAAGTCCAAGCCGAAGCTCCAAGTGTGCTATCAAGCGATCAAGGAGTGGTGCAGGGTTCACACCCCCGACGTAATCCTCGGGGTGTCCACCGTCGACGAGATCGACGACAAGCCGACGACAACCATCTCCATCACCGACATGCCCGAAGGCGGCGCTTCGCGCACCGATCAGCTCGCCGCGATGCTGACGGGTGACGATGAGAAGGAGATACAGACAACGGCGGAAGAATTGCCGCCGACCGCGGAAGAAGAGCCGCCGGACCCCGATTGGGAACGAGAGGCGCCGGAGCCCGAGCCCCCGAAGGCAAAATCGCCAACCAAGTCAGACCTGATGCAGGCCGTTGCCAAGAGCGGCATCCCTGACGAAGCGTTGAACGAGTTCCTCGCGGCAAAGGACGCCATTAAGAAGGACGGCAATGGATACCTTGATGCGAAGGCCGCATGGGCACGGCGCATCGTGGAAAACCCGAAAGGGCTGGCCAAGGTTGTAAATGACTGGCTTGACGAATCATCGGAAGGCGACGCACAGTAACAAGGTAGTAACCAGCGCCTTACGTGGCCAGCAACCATAGAACAGGAGGCAACATGCCTGCAAAGAGAAAGACGGCAGCGAAGAAGCCTGCGGCAAAGAAGCCTGCAGCAAAGCCTGCCCCCGCCCCGAAGAAGAAGGTTGACTACACGGGCTCTCTCCCTTTGAGCTGCCCGCGTCACCCGAACCACTAACCAAACACTTGCCTCATACCTGCCCCTCGCTCGGCATGCCCTCCCTTGCTGTGCGAGGGGTTTTTCTATCAAGGAGATGACATATGCATACCATCACGCTCTCGGCGCGCCCTCAGCCGCTCTTCGGCGAATCGTTCGAACTCGATATCGAGGATCTCGAAAGCATCGGCATCGTGGTTTTTGCCTTACAGGCCATGGGCATGGAGGTCTCGAAGATCGACGACACCCCCCTGCTTGCGCTCTGCGGCAACTGCCACCGGCCCATTCTGGACGGCGGCGACTACTGCCGCGGCGTCAAGGATTTGTTCTGCGACCCGTGCGTGTCCGACATGTGCGAGATCGTCGAGATCGACACATACGACAAGTCTCAACTTCCCGAGGTTTAGTAATGCAAGAGCAAGCGAAGCAAATCATAGGCGCGTACTTCCCGAATACGGCCCAACTCCTCACCGACCTGAGTGTGGCAAAGACTGATGACGCTGCTATGGGCCTATTCATGAGGCGCGGGCAGGCATCGGTAACTGAGGTTGTTCTCGTGCTCAGGACAATGACGGTTGCTGCTTGTTGCAGCGGCGAACACGAAGCGGCTGAAGACGGCAGGAGTCTCTTGGCTGCCTGGGAATCTCTAGGTGATCTGATGGCGGTAACTGTCCGGCTTGAAAAGCAGTATGGCTGCAAGAGTGATGCATGGTCGTCTATCTTTCAGACATATCAGAAAGCCGCCGAGACAATGGTAACAGGACTAATGCGAGGATTCCACAGCTATGCACCCTCAGACAATTGAGTTTTACGTCGGCAACGTGGAGCCTCGCCCGAAGGGGTCGCACACTGCGTTTGTTGTGAACTGGCCGCGGTCGAAGGCGAAGCTCCATCAGTTGTGTCGCGAGATCCTGGCCGGACGCGAGTTCAGGCCGCAGACCGTTGTCACGTCTGCGAGCAAGGGGCAGAAGGCATGGGAGAAAGAGGTCAAGCGGAAGGCGTTTACCGCTATGGCTCTTCGCGGTCCGATTGCCCGTGGTTGTTGCGTTCATATGGAGTTCTTCCTCAAGCGACCGAAGAACCACTTTGGCACCGGCAAGAATGCCGGGAAGCTCAAGGAATGGGCGGTCGACATGGAAGGGACCAAGGCCCCGGACCTTGACAAGCTCATCCGTTCCACCATGGACGCGATGAATGGCGTGGTGTTCAACGATGACGCGCAGGTTCTGGCTATCGTCGCGACCAAGGTCTACGGCACACGCCCCGGCGTAAAGGTGTCGGTCTACGAGATCAAGATTCCAATTTGGAAGCGGCTCTTGGACGCATTGCGCCAAGCAATTTCCTTCGCGTTTCAAAGACAGACAGGAGACCCGACAGACGATGTACTACAAGACGAAACAGGTAATTGACCACAAGCGGACTGGTGAGCACTGGCGCGCCATCCGCATAAGCCGCGGCATCACACAGCGTCAGCTTGCCGACGCCATAGGGTACCGGCCCTCCTACATCTCTGACCTAGAGCTTGGTCGAAGGTCGTGGAGCAATGCCGCGGAACACCGATTCAAGTCATACTTCAACGCGAGGAAAGCAGGATGACGACTACGATCACATGCCCGCATTGCGCGAAACCGATCGAAATTGCCGTACAGGCCATTCCCGCGGCCACTGAGCGCGATTTGTTCGGCGACCCTATCCCAAGTCCATCTAAGCCAAAAAAGGCGTCAGAGGCCGTTAGATTGCCTGACAGGTTTGAGCACTTCTGGGATGTGTGGCCACGGAAGATCAACAAAAAGAAGGCCAAGGACGTCTGGAAGCGGCGCAAGCTCAACGCACGCGCCGAGATGATCATCGGCGACGTCATGGAACGCGCCGAACATCACCGGCCCTGGCAAGACGGATACATCCCTCACGCCACAACCTACCTCAACGGCGACCGTTGGGAAGATGAGATTGAGTATGACACACCTGAAGAGTCCGACGCCGACCGCGAACTCAGAGAACTCCGAGAGCGTAACCAGCGGCTCAATGGTTGAGGTGCCGGTTGTGTGGCGAAAGCGGACGCCAAGAGGGTACATCCACAATGTGGAGCACAAAGATGGCACTGTCAGTGTGCCCGCCAGGTTCTACACCGACCTATTGGCCCGTAAAATACGCAACGAGTTTGCCCTTATGACTGTTTGCGACGGCGTGCTTGTGTTTGGTGATCATCGTGCCAGCATTGCAGATAAGCCGTGGCTGGCGGAAGGCTGGCGGCTTAGCAAGGTCATGGGCATCTATGTGGATGACATCCCATTCTAGGAGGTATGTATGGACACGGTCGAAGTTCCGGTTACGTGGAAGAAGAGGCTTCCGGTGCCGAGTACATTTGCTCCCGTTAATGTTCCCTATGCGGTTCCGGAACATCTCCCGATCCCAAGCCGTGAGTGGCATAGACATGACGCAACCCTGCGCATCCCGGTTCCGATGTACACAGAATTGCTAAAGGCCAAAATCAGGGGTGACTTTGTTGATCTGTATTTGGGCCATCATGGCTTCGGACGCACGAATGTCAGTTTGTTCGGCTACGGCGTCAGTGTCGAGCTTGATGAAGAGAGCTGGTTCAAGGGCGGCTGGAACCTTGACTCTGTAATGGGGGTCAAGGTCAATCCGAACACGTTTGCCGGATTCTAAGGAGGAACAATGGCAGTATCAGACAAGTCACAGCAATGGTTCCTCGCCCGATACCGTGCGTTGTTCGGCAAGATCGACTCGCCCGAGGGCTATCAGTCGTGGATGGATGAGACGGACGTCGACGAGAGTACGTTCATCGAGGCGTTTCATCGAATCATCGATCAGCGTCGGGAGAAGGAGCAGTATGCCGCATATGATAAGCCGAGGCTGCTTGAGATTCAGGCGGTGTATTACAAGCTGCTGAGGGAGAAGCGTGCATCCTTTGAATTGGATGCGCTGAACACGTACTGCGGCTTCTGTGAGAACCGGGGCCGGAGGTTCCTCGTCGTCCACACAAACCACCGCTTGGAGGACGGTGAGTTGATCACGGCAATCCCCGAATTCGAGCAAATACGGCGATGGGTGTATGTCGTCTCTACCCCATGTACCTGCCCAAGTGGTGACGTGATCATGCGGTACAACAAGGCGACCTACCCGAAGAAGGTCGTTATGACGCTACAGCGACGACAAGAGTTGCTGCAACGGTCCATGACGGCGAGTCAGTCTGGCAGGCTTCAGAATGAATACCTGAAGATGCGAAACATGAAGTTCTATGGCATCCCGCTGGCGGAGCAGAAGAGCGATCCTAAAGTGGTTGCTATGTGCGAGAGGGCGATTCGTTCTCTTCAACAGGGCGACGTCCACATAACACCGCCGCGCAAACGCAAAGCGGTGGACCCCGAACCAGTCGAACACGCATGGGATGACGATGCCGACGAGTCTTCCATCCCGTTCTAACACACACAAACACACACACAGGAGAAAGAAGCAACATGATTAAGCTTGAAATGGGCTGGATTCCTTTCGTTGAGGGAACCGGCATTGTCGAACCCGGCAAGGCCCGGAACCACATGAACCCCGCAGGTATCCTCAACCTGAAGACTGAAGGCAGAAGCATCATTGCTGAATGTATCGGCGGGCGAACCGTGACCATCTACAGAGTCAACCCATCCGTCGACGACAACGGCAATGTCGTCGAGCCTGAAGAGGACGTGCATGCCGTGAAGCTCGATCTGCTTCGGCAACTGAGCGCTACTCAGCCTCCGCCGCCCGCACCGGCTTCAGTTCCTGCCCAGCCTGCACCGGAGACCGCGTCAGGACCGCCTCCCCGAAGCAAACGCAAATAGCCCGACCCGGCCTGCTACCCGGCCGCGCCCTGCCCGCCTTGGTGGCGGGTGGGGCTTTAACCCGAACACATAACAGGAGAACGATTATGGCTACAACATGCACACGATGCGAAAACAGCGGATTTCTGAACATCGCACATCTGCCCGACGCGGTAGCGGAGTTGGATGCGAGTGAGATACTTGCGTGGCTCGACGCACACTCTGACGAGTACCCCGATGTAACGGTGTGCGACTGTTGCGGGGACGGTGAGGGGTGGTACGGCACTCCCGGCGAACACTACAACAGCGACGATCCGCAGGGGCACGGCGGACCGTATGCGTACAACGGTGGACTATGCGAGTGTCATTGATTGCCAACCACCAGGAGAGTAACGAATGAGATATATACGCCTAGACAACGGAACAGTTTGGCCGCACCCGCGGCCCATGACAAGCCAGGGCACGTCGATTGAATGGGTGATGCGACAAACAGAAGCGCCGCTGACGCCAAAGCAGCGAATCAAGGTCGCGGATATCCTTCACGCGTACAACTCGCTGATTACGCACCCGCATCGGACAGAGCAGGACGTCGCCCGGATTGTCGGCGAAATCAGGCAGAAACTGGAGAGTAACGATGGCAGGCAAGGGTGATCGAGACAGAACCACGAACCGCGAACGGTATGAGAAAGAGTATGAACGCATCTTCAGACGTAGAGATCCCAATAGACATAGGAAACAGCAAGGTGGCCCTTTACTTCACGCCAAGGCAATACGCCAAACTGATGGAGGTGAGGATAAACAACACGCCTGTAACAATTAACCTAGTCGAGGACGCTCACCCCGCTAAAGTGAGAATGTCGTGGTGGGATGGACACATGGACGTGAAGCTAACGTGGGGCGCCCCCTGTTTTTCGCTTACGCCGCTAGACGTGACATTGGTGCTTGCACGCTCCCTATGCCTTAATACGGTGGCTTGGCGAGGCATTGTGGATATGGATAGGCAACATTACGAGGTAATCGAATGACCAAAGCACAACAGCAGCTCGCCGAATGGCGGCGCATGAAGGATGCAGAGCCCGATATCCGAGCGGCGGCTGCATTGCGACGGGCATATCAGATGTCGATGGCAATACTGAACGGTATCGAGAGTGATAACATGCTGGCCGACAAGATGGACCAGCTACGGGAAGCGCGTCAACAGGCAATTGATGATGCTCAAAGGTTCTTGAATGATCTCAACAAAGATGCCTGACATAGTCCGGATCAGGATGTCAGACGACGACACTGACAAACGGGAGGTCCGGTTTACGAAGAAGGAATATGCGAAGCTCGTGGAGTTTAAGATAAACGACAGAATTTCAGCGATAGATGTTTTTGAGCGGCATTTAGCGATAACTACTATTGCCGACAACAAGGGCAACACCACGGTCATCCACGGACGTTTAACGTGGTGGTGTTCGAGACAATATCCAGAGGACGAAGGCGACGTTGCCAAGCGCCTTGGAATTCCGTGGGAAGCTTCACCTTGGAATATCGTATAATGGTACGCATCAAACTATCCGACGATCCGACTGTTGACAGCGCGATAGCATTCATGCCCAACGAGTATCTGAAGCTCGTGCAGATCAAGATTGCTGGCGAAGCCCTTATTTACGCAGGTTCCCAAACGGTCAAAATAAGTAGCCGCTCAGGCTCGATATCGGCGCGGGGGAAGCTTCTCGGCAAGCAACTTACGCGAAGCAGGGAAGTCATAGAAGCGAGGTTAGGATTGAAGTGTTTGAACGTATGGCGGTAAGCTCAAGCCCCATGGTCTTCGGATTGTGGGGCTTTTTTGTGCCTATTGACTTAGCGCCTACTCTGGCTGAGACGCCTTCGCCCACCACGTATACATCCGAACCCGCAGTTCCCGTGCGTAGTCACGAGCAAGCTCAAGCTTTTTGAGTTGCGTCGTGTTCAGGAACTCTCTTTCAAACTTGCGTTCCAGAGCTTTTGACATTCCTCCCGAAATTGGGTCGAGGCGCTTCAGCACGGACAGGAATGCCTTCGTACTCTTCCCTTTGGCGAGGTAGTCTTTGCGTGCTTCAACAAATGCGTCGTAGTCGCCGTTCATCGCGGCATAGCGCATGTTTCGGGCAGGGCTGATGCCGAAGAAGTTAGGAGCGTCCTTCCCCTCTTTGCGAAGGAACTTCTCCCGCAAAGCGTACATCTCGCTCATCGCGTTGCGACGGGGGTCGCTGATGCCGACAAGATTGCGCTCGATGTAATTAGGTCGAGCCCGAGAACCGTCTTGCGTCAAGCGGCCGCGAACCTCACGATATTCGTCGGCAAGTCCGACGATGCCGGACGCTGCTTCGCCACGGTCAACGCGACGCCAGTTAAACACATCGGGGAACATGCTGAATCCACCGACCACGCCAACGAGCCCGTCTTTTATGTCTGGCCGCAGGGCTTGAGCAAGCTTGTTGATCGGAGCCTTTGCCATTTCCCTGATGATATCCGCGCCTTCGACCTGATCGTCAATATATTCAGGCAACAGATTCACAAGGTCGTTCACCCCGAAGAACTCCAGGAAATCGCCAAGAGCCCCAGCGTTCCGGAAAACACGGATCCATCCGTCTTCGGTTCTTCCAAGGTTAATATGCGGGTTCTGCCGGTCCCACGTCCCGAGCTGTTCTTCTTCGTCTGGAAAAACAAAGTGGTTCCATAGCGCCTGAGCGCCGTACATCGCCCCGATTTGAGCCAAACCCGCAACGCTTAGCGCGGCGACTGCCGCCTTGCGATCATTGCTGTTGGCCTTGGCCCATTCGACTGCATTGATTGCCATCCGCGGGTAACGCTTCATGTTGACCTCTATCCAACTCCAGAACGGCATGACATGCTTGCGCATGTGATCGCCCATCACAGACATGTTGCCATAGTCACCGAGAAGGTTTCGAGAGAGGTGAGCGGCGGCAACGTCCACACCTTGTTCCGCTGCCAATGCTTCCACAACCGCTTTCTTTGATCCGCCGTAATGCGTAAGAGTTCCTTCGGAAAGCGCTTTTTTGTAGTGCTTGTAGGCAGCGAGACGGAGCATGCTTTCGCGGAACTCCGACCAACGTTTGACGGTTGAAAAGTACTTGTTTACGGAATCCGTTATCACACCTTTTGACATTTGCCGTCTTACGTCGTCCGAATAAAAACGCTTGAAGATCTCCAAGTCTTTAAGGTCTGGTATTTCCTGGGCAGTAAGAGAGCTTGAAATAACTCCAAGGTCACGGGCTTCCTGAACGTCCGGGTCGAGTTTAAGCCTTTTCCCAGAGTAGTAGCCGTGTAGTTCTCTCAACGATGCCTTGACTTGCCCAAGCACTCCTGGCGCTCCGCCGATCACAGGATCAATGTCACCCGTAATGTTGCGTATATTGTATGAAAGCGCCCGCTTGGGGTTCAGCAACGTCCAAACCTTCCACGTCTTCATAAGCTCTTGCGAGAGATTGGCGATCCCTTGAGAAGGTTTCTTGACGGTCGCGTCTAATTGAGCGACGACAGGTTTCGGGAGGATCATCGCATCTCTGGCGCCGCCTACTGCCAATACTTTACGGACGCTATTGGGAAGTTTGGTAATGTCTGTTAGCGTGCCGTTTTGGATTTGCTCGATTACTTGTTCCGGAACAGTCAACGCCTTGTAGAAGTAGTTGCCGGGGACAGGCTGCCACGCTTCGTACCCTTCTGGGATCAAGGTCTCAATCGGTGTGTCTGTGCGCTCCGACTCGGCTTTGAGATCGTCCGTGATGTCGTACAGCTCGCCAAGATTGCGCAAAGCTTTCTCTTTGCGAAGCTCCATTTCAGCGTCTGTCATCCATTTCGTTTCTGCTTCAAGATACGAAGTGTTGTAGTCATACTCCGGACCGAGTGACGTACCCTTGACGCGTTTCTTCTGGAACCCCCTCGTCTTTGGCCTGACGGCTGAGCCGTCTGCAATCCGCTGCTCTTCCATCTTGCTCAACACCTGCTGATGGAAATAGGCCGGATTGTCAAGAGCCTCCTCTGGAAGGAGGTCGTGGTCAACCAGGTCCTTTGTCAAGCTTCTCACCAGCCGCGTCCTGTCCGCGATAGCCTGCGATACTTCCGGGCTGGCTGCGACCAATGCGTCGATGTTGGCTTTAGCCCGTTGCACCTGCGCTTCACTCTGCCAACCGTGACGAAGCGGCTCGCCCCTCTGAATGGCCGCAAGCTGATTGTCGATGATAAGCTTGTATTCCATCAACGACAGGGCGTCGTCGTTCAAGGCATCGACAATGCTCGCGACATTGCGCAACACATGGTCGGATGATGCTTGCGGTATCTCTTTGGCCAAGCGGAAGAACTCATTGGCGCTCGCATAGACGGGCGTATTCGGTATGTGCTGCTGTGCGCGGAACAAACTTTTTGCTTGCTTCACGTAGTTGGCCAGGCGCTCCTTGAGCCCTGCCCGCGGCTTGGCGCCCCTGGATCTGTCAATACGCCCGACAACGTCCGGCGGCAACACGTCGCGGAAGTCGGGAGCCCCGGCGCGCTTCTTCTGCGGGAGCGCCCCCAAAGCTCCAAGAGCGGGCTCTGTAGGGCCTTCGTCTGCCCTCTCCTGTATCTGACGTGCAATGTCGTCTGTCGTCGGCTCAAGGGGTACTACAGCCTCTTGTGTGACGTCTGGCATCCCGACAGACCCTTCGCCCTGCGGCGGGGCCAAATCGCTTTTGTCGGCGACGTCTTCCATTTCAAGTGCCGTAGCGTCCACTACAGGGGCTTCTGGCAACGCTTGCTCCGGAACCTCCTGTACGGGGGCCTCGGCGGGCTGCTGTTGCGGCGGCTGCAATGCGTCGGGGGCTTGCGCTTGCTGTCGTGGAATCAAGGCCGTGGTCTCTGCCATGTTGCGCATGTAGGCCTGAACCATCTCGCGTTCGCGTTGGCTGAAGCGCACGCCAGGAAACACCTCGTCAAACACCTTGCGCGACGGCTCTTCGTTTATGATGCGTTCGGCGGCTTCAGGGGCTGTCGCCATGACGATAGGGATGTCTTCGCCTGATAGTAGCGCTTCCTTTGCACGGCGTTTCTCCAAAGCTGACGCCGCTACATCCGTTGCCCCAGCAACAATCTTGGCGCCAGGAAATAGAGCGAACGCCAAGGTCATGGCAGCTTGATCTTCCAGATCGGGGATGGCGTTTTTAATCCGCGTCAAAAGGTCTCCCTCCTGATCGTCGAGACGCAGTCCTGCACGCAATACCGCCGCCACATTCTCTTCGAGCAGCTCTTCGGGGACTCCATGAAACTTTGCCTTCTCACCGACTTCGGCCAACACCTTACCAATAGGCCGGTCCATCAGCTCACTGATCGATCGGCCCGCCTTCGTCTTCTTTACGAGTTTACCTACCAAACCCCTCGGCTTTTTCAGTCCCCAGCGAGCGACTCTCCCGACGAAAGCCTCTGTCAGTAGTTCAATGCCTGCCTCGGTCTCCGCCTTGACGAGCGTCTTGAGCCCGGATTCCTGTTTCCCCTCAAGCTTGTTGGCAAGAGTGCGGGCCGTTATATTTTCCATGGCCATCGTCTGAGATAGACCGAAATAACCCAACGGACCAGCGCTGGCGGCAAGGCCGAATTCCCCGAAAGTTTTTGGCAAGCCCGCCACGACACTGCCAGCCTTTGCCATAAACGTCTTTCCGCGCCGCTGCTCTTCAAGCAGCGGTGCAAGGTAATCCTCCAGAACCCTGGCATCTTCTTCCTGTTGTAGAATGTCCGCAGTCGTCTTGAACCCTTCATTCGCAAACCGCTGTAACCGATTTAATCGCGCCAGCTTGTCTTCATCCTCAGCCGCCCCGACCATTGTCCCGAGCACAGGGGTTTTGCGCCACAGTCCAGGCATGCCGCGCTCAATATTTTCGACAAAACCTATTGGCTCGTTGGTGTCACGCTCATCCGGTCTAAGCCAGCGCCGACTTTGGGTGCTCAAATCCAACAGCCCGTGATACCCTTCTTCAAACATGTCACGGCCGGGACGTTGGTACGCTGGCGCATATGCCTTGGCCGCTCCGTACTTAGCTTTGAGGCGTTCAAGGATATCGCCCATTATTGTCTCCCCCCGGCGAACCGTTGTGGATTGTTGATGAAGTCGACAAGGTACGACGCCAACTCTTCTGCACGCTCGCGTTTCTTGACCCCTTCTTCGCTTAGGCTGCGAGAGACAAATTGATGTGGGTTCTCGGCTGGAACTTCGTAATCAGCGGCTTTCAGGATCTTCAATAGTTCTTGAACCGCTTCGCGGAGATCGCCACGAACGGCCTTGGGGACGCCTGGCTGATTCATCTGTGCCATGGCCCTTGAAATGACGGCGGCGTTCATGTCGCGGAACCGAAGCTTGGCGCGTGTCTGATCCATATCCCACACACGACCAACCCAATCCCCGCCATTCGCCGGCTTGCCTTGTTGAAGCTTACGCGCTTCTTCTTCCGGGAACTCCTGGATAACGTCTGGCATGCCAGGGATGCGACCGCCTGGCAGTCCAGGAATGAGACCTTGACGAATCGTCGCGTCGGTCTCTTCCGTCAAAACGTCGTCTTCGAACTGCGGCTCTTCGTCAAACACCGACAACGCTTCGTCATATTCATTGCGCGGGTCTTCTACCAGCTGCCCCATCATCTTGCGATGCATGGTCATCATTTCCTCAACACGATCACTGATCTCCTTAAAGGACGGCGCGACCTCTTCAGTCTGCATTGTTTCCGGGTTGTATCGAGTTGTCGTCAACGCCTCTGTCGCCTGCTTGAACAGATCGGTCAGCTTCGGCGGGGGAACCAGCATCTTTGCGTCGCCCTTGCTGTCGCGCGTCATCAAGGCGCCGGATCGGTCCACCCAGTTTTGGCCGGGGGCCTGTCCTTCAGGATACGGCGATTCCGCTTTCGGTATGGGAAGTTGGCCCATGCCGTAAATCATGCTTTTGAGACGCTGTTTCGTGACCATCTTCTGCTCAGGCGTCAGCGTGTCGTCCTGCTCGACTTCCTCAATGTCCTGGCGGATCTGCTGCATGCGAAGCTTTTGAGCAGATGTGAACTTGTGCTCGAAGTTCTGCTGCTCGATACGCTGGCGTTCGTTCAGCTCTTCAAGTTGAAACTCCTGAAGCTGGCGGTCGCGTTCAGTCTGGAACTCACGCTGCCGGCCGCGCTCCTGCATCTCCTGAGCAAACTGCTGTTGACCGATCCGCATCTGCTGTTGACGCAAGGCAAGCTGCTGCTGCTGGAGCCGATGCTGCTGCAAGTACTTCTGATATTCGCCGCGACCACCTTGGAAGGCAACGCCACCCAAGGCCGCGGCTGATGGGTTGTGGTAGACGTCGAATGCCATGGGTTAGATTCCTCCTGCGCCAGCCCCATAGAGGAGCCGTGTGTAAAGGTTGAGATCCGGGGGGATGTCGTTACGGCTTGCAAGCAGTTGATTGCGTTCACGGGCAAGCATCGTCGCAAGACGATTGCGTGACGCCGTGCGTTCGCGCTCGACCCCTTGCTGCATCGTCGGGAGTACCGACGTGTTCGCAAGACCGGAGCTGACAAGGCTCTGATTGACCGCACTCCGAGACGAGTCGAACCGCTGATCAATGTCCTTGCCTTCCTGAAGACCAACGTCTTGCAGGTTCTTCATGGCCTCTTCGTAGCGCTCTTCGGTCTTGCGCTTCGCTTCGTCCATGGCCGCCTGTTGCTGCTGTATGAGCTGATTGCGCTGATACGCGGCAGGGTTGTACACCGACATGGGGGTGCGGCGCGGCTGCTGCTGGAACGGGACGAACTGGGCATCGCGTCCAGGCCCAAGGTAATTCCAATAGCCGTACTGCCCGCCTTGGAACGAAGTGTTCTGTCCGCGGGCGATGTTCTGGTAGTAGTTTCTCGACGTCCCGGGAGCATAGGCATACCGCCTGCCGCTTCCGGGGATGATGTTGTAGTTGCTTGGCATGATGTGCTCCTATGTTGAGACTGTCCAGCCCTTTCCTTCAAGGGAGGTTTTTGCTGCTTGCCCTGCTGCATCAACAGCGCCGCCAACGTCTGCATCGCCGTTTGACTGACCGGCGTTGTCGAGATCGACAAGTATTCCGCCGCGATCCGAATTGTCCAAGTTGTTCGGGTTGGTGACCTGCACATCAAGCAAGGACGTACAGTTCGCAATTGAGATAGATGACAAGCTTGTATTTGCAGAAAGCGAGAGCAGCGTAATGTCGTATCCGTCAAGATTGATTGACGTAAGCGCTAGATTGTCGATCAACCGCAGCTCCATTGCGTTACTGTTCAGGGCGCTGAGGTTCAGTGCCGTCCACGTACCGTCAATCCGCAAATCCGTCAATGACGCTAATGCCTGCGCTGTCCATGATGCCGAAGCTCCGTTCAGAGTCAAGGACGCCAACGCTATACAGTTTGTCAACGTCAGCGCAGTTGATGACCCAATAGCGATGCTTGCATCTTCTAACAAGCCAAAGCCTGTAAGGTCTAATGACTCCATCGAACGCGCAGAAATCGTTAAGGTAGTCAATGAATCCTCTTGGTCGCTCAAGTCTATTGACGGCAGCGAGTGTGACCTAAACAGATCAATCGTCTCAAGAGCTGTGCATCCCGCAACCGTGACTGACGTCACTGTTTCCACCCATGTAGTCGAAAGTGACGTCAGCGCAATGCAGTTAGTGACATCTAATGATACCAGCGCCGGGGCTTCGTTGAGGGATAGGGTAAGCGTTTCAAGCGACGTGCATCCAGAAGCGTTGACCGTTTCCAATGCTTCCAGATCTTGGGTATCAATGCCGGTTAACGCTGTACATCCAGACATGTTTAAGCTTGTCATACTATACAAATTCTTCAACTCAAGATTTGTCAGAGCCGCGCGATTGCTAATATCAAAACTTGATAGCGACCCTCCAAAGATATCGACATCTTCTAACGCCATACATTCTGAGATATCAAGTGTCGACAATAAATCTGCGTTACTGATTCTTAGGTCTGCCAGCGACGTCCCGCCTGATACGTCAACTGTCTGGAGTGCGGTATTAAGTAATAAGCACTCCGTCATTTCCGTACACCCACTCGCGTTTAGTGCCGTTAGCAAATCCGCAATAGCGATACCTAAGTACGTTAGCGACGTACAGCCCGAAACGTCCAACGTGCGGAATGTTGGCCTCAATAGTGAAATGCTTGTCAAGGCCGTGCAGCCACTCAGGTCTACCGTTAGTGATTCTGAATCTGAATTTGTCAATCTCGGGAAAGCGCTCAGGCTAGTGCAGTCACTTGCATCGAGCGACGTCATTTCGCCGTTATCCGAAAGATCCAACGTCTCCAGATCGTCAAGATCGTCAAGGTTTGCCACCTCCCGAACGTGACTGTCCGTAATCGCCAGCGACTCAATCGAGATGCTCCCGCTCGTCACGCACAGCCACACCCCGTTGTAACCGCTCGACACGTTGATGCTGTGCGACGTCGAAGAGCCTGACACTTCGTAATTGCTGGGCGTACCGGCCACCACGATCACCGGATCATCGGTCTCAACCGAGATCGTGTAGCTGGACGTGTGGTAGCAACGTGCGACGTATGCGGTATCGGTGTAGCCGCCGCCGCCACCACCGGGAGGCTCTGGTGGCGGTTCCGGACCTGGAGGCTCTACCGGAGGGACGGCTTTCGCGACGTATGCAAATCTCTTACCCAATGTTCGCCCTCCTGGCGCTTTGTACTGCGCGTTCGATTGCTCTCAGGATTCGCTTGCGAGACTGCTTGGTCCCGTATTCGATGCGGACCTGCTCAACGACATCGCGCCATGACACGATCTCTTTGACCGTCTCATCGTCACAGCCGTAGTGGCGTGCGACAACCTTCGGGTTCAACGCCTCGACGCGACGCTTCCACCAGCTCATATACCGGCTATGGACTTTGATCCCGGCCGTTTCGCATCGCTCAATCCCGTACATGAGCGACGGAAGTTGACAGTCGTACTCACCCGGATCGAGCAGCCTGATCCCGCGCAGGTGAATTTCTTCATACCCTTCGTGAAACGCCAACGCCAACGCGTAATGTGCTGCACCTGCGAAGTAGCCTCTTGGCCAATCCTGGATGACCGATTCCGGGTAAATACGCTGGCATGCCGGTGAGAGCCCTTTTAAGCGCTTCTGACGCACGAACACCTTTGCCCCCGACTTCTCGTATGCCTCGTATGATTCCGCGGCCTGTGGAAGCTCTGAGTAGTCTGTATGGATCTGGATGATGCGCGAAGGCCGTAACCACGGGTAGAACTCGTAGTAGTGGTTCATTGTCCACACCTCACCCTCCAAGGGTACTTCAGGAACAAACCCCTCATACGGCTGACGCCGGACAAGGAGTTCTTCGAAGTAAAGCCCTACGATGGTTACGACCTTGCTCATATGTGTGTCGATACGCTTTGTGGGTTACAAGAACAGGGCCTTGCACGCGCTAAGCGTCATGCACACTGCCAGCATCACAATTGCCAGAATCACCAACTTTTTCATTGGGTTCATCCTCTCTTGGTTTGCGGACGAATGGCATGAGGGGAGCAAGGACTCCCCACTCGACTTCGGGCAATGTCTCAAAGTCGACCATGTGGAGCTTGACGTCAACCTTTTCCCCCCTGATAATGTTCTTTTGATCCAGTTCATCAGAGTACTCTTTGTTGAGGTCTGCGATTGCGGCGGTGCGTTCGTCGCCAACAGTCTCGCGTTGCACCTTGGCGACTTTCTCGCTGTATTCCTTCAACGGCTCGTCTGCCGCCAGGACGCAGGGCAAGATCCGCCTTGCGTTGATGTTGCACGCGTAGAAGAACTTGACGGTGTGTTTGGTTGGGCTGACTGCTGCCAACTGCGGGCTCTTCAGAGCCAAGTACATCTGCTCGATGTCGCCGTAGGTCAGCTCGTTGTTGTCGTCGTTCATGTTGCTTCGGGTTCCTTTGTGGTTTGGGGTTTAAGCAAGCAGGCCGTGTGCCTGAAGTCGAGTTTCCAGTTCCGCTACTCGCGCCTGCAAGTTTGCAATCACTGCCAGGACGGTATGCCCTTCATCCGCCGTCACAAATGCATAACCGCCTGAGTTGGTCAGAGTCTGAATCGCGTAATCCGACGTGCCGGGCGCGGTGTGAGTTATGGTCGTCAGTTGCGACGTCAGTGCGGTTTCCTGGTAGAGCTTTACGACGTTCCCGTTTTCACAGCGAAAATGCGGGCAGGCGTTTCCGGCGGCTTGGTCCGCCGAGTACATTTGGAACATATCCGCAGGGCTGGAGCCGGGGGCCGTGCCGGTGTTGAGCCCCAGCGTCATAGTTGCTGACGTTCCTATTGACGTTCCGCCAAGCACCGTATTCCCGTTCAGGTTGAACAATGCTCCAGTCGTCGTAAATATTGTGTAACCGCTGCTGTCCGCCTGGATCTCGCCGTATACGCTGCCATCCGTATGGGTGTACCTAATCTGCGGGTTGCTGGCGTCGAGGACGTCTAGCTTGCGGTCTGGCCCGGTTGTGTTGATGCCGACGTTGCCGTCGGAGGCGATAGCCAGTGCCGCGCTACTGGACAAGGTATTGTACGAAATGATGAACTTCCCACCGTCAGAGGACCAGCCATTATTGCTAGAGCCGACATACCATTTTGCTCCACCGACACCAGTGTTTGTCAGGGCTAGCTGCCAGCTTGCGTCATTGAATATCTCCATCTTCTCAGAGGGTGTACCACCAATCCCGACCAGCGGAGAATCTAGCTCCAGGCTTGTAGCCGCCTCGATCTCGCCAGCCGCTGGCATTGTCAATTTGCCTGTTGATACTGTCAGCGTATGCGCCGTGAGCGTTGTCCCGTCAAACGTCAGATTTGCGGAATCGGCCAACAACCCGCCGGTCGTTGCGTAGGTGACACGGCCTGAAGTGAGCGCAGAATCTGTCAATGCCGAGAACGTACCCGCCGCCGCGCTTGCCGCGCCGATGGTTGTCCCGTCAATTGCGCCGCCGTCGATGTTTACGCTGCCCGCCGCCTGCGTCGCTATACTGCCAAGACCAAGCGATGCGCGAGCGGTCGCGCCGGACTCCGCTACCCACGTCGACCCGTTGCCGACAATGATGTTGCCGTCCGTCTTCACCAACCCTGCGATTGCGTTCAGCCCGGCTTCGATGGACAGTTCCTGTGTGGACAAGGATAGCGCCGCTGCGCTGCCGGCTGCAATGGTGACGGGATTGTGCGAAGATCCGCTGATGGCCGTCTCCACTGCTGCTGCGGTCGGTATCTGCGAGTCTGTCCCGCTGCCGAGGGCGGTGATCAGTTCAAGTTCGGCCTTGAGCTGGTTCCCGGCAACGTATTGACAGAGATAGTCGGCGGTGACTGCCATGGTTATTTACTCCACATCAAAAGTGTTTTGCTTGTGTCATCGACCATAAGGCCGTTCAGCGTATCTTCCACAACCAACAACCCGACGACATCGTCAGAACCGTTCGGGAAGTGAGTCGAGGCGTGGGCGGTTGGAACTCGCGGGTCGCCGTCGGCGTCTACATTGGCGTCTGTGATCCTGGCGTTGAGTTCGGCCAGCGTAAAGTCTGGCAAATCGCCAATGCCCGGCGTTGACAGGATCTTGTACAACTGCTGGAACGCAATCTGCATCTCTGCCAAGGTAAACCGCTTCGGGACATATCCGTACTTGGCCATCAGGTAATCAGCCTCTGTTCTGCAAGTTTCTCAAGGATTGCCGAAATGTCCTCCATGCTCCACGGCGTCAGGCCGCTGTTGTCGAGGCGGATGATGCACGCCATGCCGCGGAGCTTGAGCCGGTCTGTAAGCTGCACGCCTTCGGTGTTGTCCCACGTCCCGGAGTCGAACGTCTCCGAGAGGAACGCGGCCTCTGCGCTGCGATCTACACGAACGCTCCAATCCACACTGCCTGACGTGTATCCGAGCGTCGCCTGCATCGACTGAATACGGCCTTCACGGCTGGCGCCGTCGCCAAGGGCGAACGGGCCGATGTCGACATAGCTCTCAATCTCTGTGCCGTCGTCAGTATTGAAGAAGTCGGAGAAGAAACGAAGGTAGCCGTCTTCACAGCCCATCATGACGTGGGTTGAGTCCTGAATGACGTTGCTCGTCTGTAGCGTGCAGAACGGGGTCTGTGCGTCAGGCAGCGACACGGGGAAAATCCCGTATGCGCCGTCGCGCTTCCAGTCGACCCACCAGTGTCCTTGCGTGACGCCTGACTGATACACGAAGATGTGAACGCCCTGGTCGCGGCGGTCGTATGCCAGAGATACTTGATACAGGTCGCTGTTCAAGCCCTTCAACTCTCTAGGGAGCCTGACGGAGATCTGCGCCGGGAACCCGTCGCCTCCTGCGGCCAGCGCGTAAAGCCCTGAATCGGCCAGGAAGACGATTTCGCCGCGATCCGTAGTGCACCATGCATCGCCGCCGACACAGCCCACAGCGCGCGATACAGGGCCTAGGGTGGCGCTTGGGGTGGCGGGGTCGCCGCGGAGTATCCAGATCGACGATTCGCATCCGAACAGCATGTAGTCGTCGTTGTACGGCATGATAGCTTTGATGTTCTGGCCGACTTCGCCCGCTTCCGCTGCACTGCCGGCAACCGCACGACCGTAGTCGGTTGAGTCGGCGCCGTAGTTCCAGTCCAACGGATCGAACTGCCGGCTGACGTACCAGAGGTTCTCATCGTTCTTCGCCATGACGATCCGGCCTCGGTACCGGTCGATGTTGTCACAGCCCGTCGGTACTTGGCCGTTCCCGCTTGACGCCTGCCAAAGCGTGAGTGTGTCGGCTGTCGGGTCGTAGATCTTCGGAGCCCGTTCGATGTGAAATGAACACGATCCGTCGCCAGGGGCCGCGGTCAAGGTCAGTTCTCCTGCGGCGATAGAGTCTATGTAGTAGGTTCCGTCCGTGACAGCGCCGGTTCCGTTCGTGATCACAACGGCATAGTTGTAGGTATCCAGGTTGATCGCAGACCAGTCGGCTACGCTTGCGGCGTCAAGGGTCGACCCCGAGATCACCCCGTCCGTGCCGTCCGCCCTGACGTCGCCTCTGTCCGCGATGTAGAGCTTGTTCTGATACTCGGCTGTGCGTATCCGAAGCGAGCTGTTCAGGTCGAGGTTAGACGACACGGCCTCCATCGTCCCCTCTGTTGTTTCCTTGTACAACGTGCCGTTGCTCGCCGCTACGCGGATCGTCCGTTGTGTTTCGTTCAGTGTGTCGTCGGTGTAGTACTGCGCCTTGAACGAAGACACAAGACACGCCCCGCCTTCTACTGTGCATTCGAGGGCAAACCCGACGCGGCGGTGCGTTGTGGGACTGGTCAGCGTCAACGTCTGCGACGTGAGCTGTGTGCTGTTCCAGTAAACCTTGACTGAACTGCCGTTGATCAGGAACCAGAACTTCCCGGCAGTCGCGTTGCCGCTACCGCCGCCGGAGCTGAATGCATACGACGCGTCAAGGCTCCCGCTCTTGTAGTGGTAGAGCGTGCCCTCATAGGCGTCGGTTTCATCGTCCATGATCAGTTCGGCCACAAGCCCTTCGTCGTATGGGTCCGGTGAAGAGTCGTTGGCGCATGCCCACAGGTAGTACTTCCCGCCGTACTGACCTTCGTATGTCGCAAGGTCAACCTCGACGGTGTACGCCTGAGTGTTATCAAGCGCCGGGTCGAGAGCGTCACGAATCGCGCCGGCTTTCTCGACGTCGTCAACAATAGCGCTGCCTGACTCGTAGATCCCAGGGAGGTTTGACGAGTAGCTTGAGACAGCCGCCCAACCGTTCCCCGAGAGCTGTGTGATGTTGAAGTTCTCAACGAACTGCCTGAACCCGGATGAATCTGCAGATGTCACGCTGGCAAGCAAATTGACAGTGTTGCCGCTGCCAAGCTGTGTGAGGATTGCCTTGCCCGTGCCGGGCCTGGAACCGCCTCGTTCGCGTTCGTCGTAGACCTCCGATACCCGAACGTTACTCAGGTCAGGGGACGAGTAAGGCGGCTGCCGTTCGAACGACAGTCGCCTATCAAGTCCTTTGACCGGGAAACGCAGCTTGATTTTCCTGCTACGTGCCATTGTGCCTCTGCTTACGAGTTGACCATGGCGTCGAAGTTGCAAGACGCCGCGGTGCCGATGTTGAGATACAAGATGTCGTCCAAGGTCGTGCCGTCAGTCTTCACGAAGATACAACCCTTCGCGTAGTTCTTGTCGCCATCGGTCGGGACCGTGTCGCCTCGGACATAGACTTTGGCGACGTGTTTGACGCCGTTGACCATTTCGACTACGGAGGCTTCTTCGAGGAAGCGTCCGAATTGTTCTGGGTTTGCCATGTTGGCTGCTCCTATCTTGGTTTCGTTACGAGTGAGAACCTGAGAACGCGTCGAACAATGCGTTCGTCGTGAAAAGCATGTCGCTGTCGGTCAGCGCTTGATCAGATCCCCACTTCAAGTCCGTACCGTCGAGGTACGCTCCCATCTCATTTGCGACAGAGAACGCATACGCTTCGACATAGTGAGCCGGATTGTTGAGGATAGAGACGGCTCTGCCTGATCGCCTCAGATGCCAGTTTTGCTTACGGTCCGCACCGCCGGGCTCAAACCCAGTGGGCGGGGAGAGGTCTGCCGGGTCTTCTGCCTGGACGGCGATTGAACTTTCGATGATAGACATGCGGACCATCGCTCGAAAGTCCTCGTTTTGAGCTACTTCGTTTTGCTTTTGATACGTTGACATTGTCTTTCCTCTTTTTTAGACTGTTGGGGGTGAAGATTTGTACGTGTGACCTACCGGGAGGTTGTCTTCAAGGCCATACCGCCATGCAAGGTACCCTTCGTACCGTGCAACATTCGCAGAGGACACATCAGACGTTCCAACGTGCATGCCCCAGGCGTCCGTAAGACCGTTCGTTTCGCCTCGATTCCGGCCAAGTCGAAGCACGTTCGGAGACGACAGCTTCGTTGTGTACGATTCCGAGCCTCGCTCTGTTCCGTCGACGTTCACGGCTACCGTCCCCGCGCCCGTCCAATCCAGTATCACGCCATGTACGGAAGGCCCATTGTGTGGTGACCCCGACAACGTGAAACTCTCACATACGCCGCCTTGGGTTTTGCCGTCGAAATCGCTTGGACTGTCTGCTTGGTATTGGTAATCTTCTGTTCCGCTTTGGCTAACAATTGACGCGGTGTTTCCTGCAGGTGGGCCGGTGTTTTCGAACACGATGAACGTAGCCAGATCTCCGGACGACGGCATTGCTACGGCGGCAGTAGTGCGCATCCACCGCTCGGCGTCCGGCGACCCCAGGCAATTCAGCCCTCCGATGGTATCAGAGCCGGTTCGTGGTCGCTCGGCAGATACGCTTTGGGTTAGGTCGAACCCGTTTGTGCTCCTGTCGGCGATTTGACTCACCCGATCCCCGACCTTCGTAAGGCTGTCGCCGTAGCTCGGATCGTGGAGGAACTCCAGGCTGGTATCGTCGTCCAGCGGCGTCCAGTTGTGAACAGCGTTCGAGTTAGCCGGGGTCGAGCCTGCCGCGTTGATCGCCGTGACGACACATCGAATCGACGCGCCTTCTTTGTCGATAGTGACGTCATAGGTTGAGGACGTGGCCCCGAGGATGTTGACCTCGTTCGCCTGCCATTGGTAGCTGTAGCTATCAACGCCGCCTGTCCATGTTCCGTTTGTGGTGGACATCGTTTGTCCGACGTACCCTACACCGGTGACGACAGGCGGCACTGTGTTGACGGGCGCTCCTACGGCACTCAGCAGTCCCCATGTATGGCCGAACTGAAAATTCATAAATAACCTCCTTATGCCGCTGTCGGGGGTGCGGATTTGTAGGTGTGACCAGCGTCGAGCTGGGATACGCGATCCCACTTCCAGGCCATGTATCCTTCTGCCTTCTGAATGGTCGCGCTGTCCACGTCATCCAGAATAACGAAGTCGGCCGCCGCGCCATTCGGTCGTTCTGATTGACTGCGGTTCGCGAAGATTGAGAAATAGGCACCTGTCTGCGAGACAGGCGAATTGTAATCGTTGACCGATCCCCTATCAGTTCCGTCCATTCGCGCGGAAATTGTGTTCGCGCTGTAGTCGAACACAACAACCGTCACGACCGGTCCGGAATAGGGGCCGCCGGTCAAATTGAATGACGTGGCTTCCGTAGTGTTAACGCGACCGTCAAACTCTGTTGTTGGGTCACCCTCGCTGGCTTGAAACTGATAGTCGTCCGCCGCCTGCCAAGAGTGTAAACTCTGCAAGAAGTCGTTCACCGAGTCAATGACAGCCAAATGGACGACGACAAAATTCCCGTTTGAAGGCAACTGTAATGAGGTACTCTCCAACCCTTCGCCGCCGTTAAAGTCAATAACATTGAGACTATTGAGGCTACGCGTGCCAGTGGTCGGAGTTCCTAGTGAGACGAAATCATATCCGTTCTCGGATTTGTCGTCGATTTGATCAACATCGTCGCCGGTTGCCGTGATTGTGCTCGTGTCGGATGAATCTATCCAGGTGCGCAGGGTGGCGTCGGACGGTATCCAGTTGTGGATGGCGTTCGAGTTGGCTGGATCAGATGAACCCCCTGCATTGCTGGCGATCACCTGACATGTGATTGACGTGCCCTCTGTAGTCGACGTGACCGTATACGTGCTCGACGTCGCGCCAAAGATGTCGATGCCGTTCGCCTGCCATTGATACGAATAGCTGTCAACGTCGCCGGTCCACGTCCCGTTCGTCGTCGACATAGTCTGGCCGTTGTACCCAACTCCTGTGACCACGGGGGCCACAGAGTTGACGGGCGGGTCTACGGTAATCAGCAAACCCCATTTATGGCCGAACTGAAAGTTCATATCAACTCCTCAGAGTGATCAGGAACCGCGCGTTCTGCTGAATGTGTAGTAGAGGACGTCGTCGGCTGTTCCGATGATGCTGAACGGGCCGCGCTTGAACGCCTCCGGGACGTCTTTGTTGGTGACGTCCTTGCCTGGCGCCAGGTTCCACCCTTGATCGTCGACAGCCGTATCGCCGTTGAACGCGATGAACACGCTCCCGCTGTTGTCGGCTGGCGTCTGGAAGCAGAACTCCTGCGGCTCGGCGTCGCCGATGTCTTGCGCAGCCGTTGTGACCGTCAGTTTACCATATTTCGTTGCTGCCATTCCGTGGTCTCCTAAATTGGCGTTCCGTTTCTGGTGATTATCGCACCGAGTGTGCGGTCATACGTGTATGCCGTCAACCACGGCGAGTCGTCTTTGTTCTTGCCGAGGTTGTCCGGCATATGGTCGCGCCTGTCACGACCTATGCTTGCACGTAATGCGCGCTGAAATTTGATCTCATACGTACCGGCGACGCCGTCCGCTTCGACCTCTGCCTCCGCAAGGCATGCAAGCCGAACCGTCTCGGAATGCGCCTCAATGCCGCGCGGATAGTCGAGGGATGCAGTAAGCGCATCCGGAAGCACGGCATAGCGGTAGGTGAGGGTAGTGATCGCATCCGGCGTCGGATACATCAGAGCTTGTTGCCGCTGCCCTGCGGCGCCCGTCATTGCCACGGACGCGATTGCGAAGTACTGCGGCGTGTCGGTGTACGTATTCTCTGCACGAAGCTTGTGGATCTGGCCGATACCGACGCGGCGTACTTTAAGCGGGTACGTGTCCTGGTCAATGATGTAGAAAGATCCGACAATGCCGCCGAAGTCGTCCGGGAGCCGGTAGTCGCCGGTCGGCGTCATTGTGAAGGTGTCGCCGGAGTCTTCGCCGCTGGCATCGCCAAGCACCTTGATCTGCGTCGCGCTGACGTATTCAGCGACGGTATAGCTGTTTTCTGACGTGTCGAAGACAAAGCTGCCGTCGACCATTGACGGATAGAACTTGTTCGCGGTCGCGGTGATTGTCGAGTACGTGCTCCCGTCGTAGGACGGGGCGCCGCTGGTCGTGCCGGTTGTCTCAGGCCACACCACAAGCGTCGTCACCGGTTCGAGGAAGCTCCACTTGTGCGGGACGCGATCGTTATCTATGATCTCCGGGAACAGGAACCGCCTGTACCCCTGATTAATCACATTTGTGATCAACGCCAGCCGCTCCGCGCTCCACTTCGCCTCGGTCCGCGAGAACCCAAGTTGATACGCAACGTCAAGCTTCAAGTCGTCCAGGACCGTTGTGAGTGTGGGCTCTGACATATTTCAATCCTTGTTTCAGGGTAAGTGCTGGACCTGCACACCTGTACAGGCCCAACACCGGACCCCGAAGGTCTGTGGTTAGCTGGAGAGCGTTGCTCCGGCGTAGTAACGCAAGACCCACTCCGCGCCGAGCCACTCAAGGATCGCGATCTCATCCGCCGCGTTGAGTGTGATCGTTGCGAGGTTGGTCGCGAGATCCGCCTGGACGCCGGTAGTCACGGTGACGACAACATTCTTGCTGTTGCCGACCAGCGTGGTGATCTTGAAGCCGACTTTCTGACCCGTCTCTACGCCGTCAGCGAGAGTGAAGGTAGCGTGGTCGTCGTTGATCGTACCGCCGTTGATCAGGTTCATACCGCGTTGAGACAACACGATGGCGCCGCCGGCGGCTTCCGGGGTGATGTTGAACACACCGGCATTGCCGTCGCATTCACCAACGCCTTCGTCCAGCAACACATCTGCGAGACCGGCTTCGGTGAGCGTCTGCATCACAGTACCTGCGCCGCGACCGCCGCTCAGGCCGCCCTTGTAGAACTTGCCGGTGGCGTAGTCGACTGACACACGGTCGTTGAGCGTCACGGCCTCGCCGATGTAGCACTGGGCTACGGAACCGCCGCGACCTGGCTCCCAGATCTTGGTCGTCTGCGACCGAGTGAGGGCCTGCGAATGAACACCGGCGAAAAACCGGTTATTGGTAACCGACGGAGCCTCGACGCGCTTGTGGCGCTCGGGATCGACGTTCGCGGCTGTGCCATAGTCCATGTTGTACATGCAGGCATAGCCTTTCGTTGCTTCACCTGCTTCGCTGAGAACGCGACGCGGGTTCCGACGGTACTGGTCTCTGTAGTTTGCTTCCATTGGCATGATGTCAATTCCTCAATTTGAGTTTGCGTTCTGGTGGCTGAGCTAACCACCCATTTGGTGATCGCCTGAAGTTAGACGCGGTTGATCCACGCCTGACGACGACGGTCGGTGCACATCACGTTCCACGTCAGGTCGGTGAAGACCGCGCGGACGTTGTGCTTTCCGGCGACTGGGTCAGGGCCAGTTTCCCGGAAGTTGTTCTTGCTGTGAACCATGACCTTCAGATGCTTCGTATCGAGCATAAAGATCGGGTACGAGTCGCTTGACCATTCGACGTCGATCTGCGGTACGTACTGGAACGGAAGACGCTTGAACGTCACCGTACCGTCGTATGCCGCGAGGTCGCGGCCGATGTTGTCGTTTTGGGCGCGGGCCATGGTGATCAGACCTTCGACCACCTCTTCGCCGCAGAACAGCTTGTACCGCGAACCTTGGGCTCCGTCATTGCTGAGGGTCTTGACCGGGCTCATGAACTTGCAGGCGCGGAACGCACGGCGAAGCTCGGCGGCGAGGTCGCTGTCCGTGAACGCGTCGTAGACAGCGTTGTAGTGCTTCCACTTGGTGTACGTGTTCGAGGACAGACCGCCAGGACCGGAAGAAAACCCGGTGATATCGCCGCCGTTGAAACCGCGGCTGGACGTGGCCGGCTTCAGCCAGTACTTGATACCCCACGGGGTTATCACGTCGTCGCTGTTGTCCGGCGCCTTCCAGAACGACTGCTCCAACTTCTCTGCGAGCCCGAGCATCATGTCCACGAGACGGGTACCGATCAGATCAACGATCTGTTCGGGGCCTTCGTTCATTGCCTTCTCGGTGACGTCGTAGATGAAGTTGTTGGTCGTGTGCCGCATCGGCACGACGACGTTCTGGAGGTTGTCCTGCACGCTGAGGTCGTCATCGGCGTAGAGACCGACGTGTTCCGCGGTGCGGGACTGGTCGACCATCAGCTTGTGCGTCATGTTTTCGGTCGAGTTGAACTTGATTGCGTCCCTGCGGAGCAATTGGTTCATCACGATGTACTCAGGCAGATCCTGGGCGATCATGCCGAAGTTCGGGTCCGGCAGGCTTTCCAGTGTTGATTTGACGAGATCGTCAATCGCTTCTGCTGCAATAGCCATTGTTCAGTTGCCTTATGTTAGCGCGATCCAGCCGGCTTAGCCGAAGTTTTTCTTCCACCAGCTCTGCGCGACAGCAACGGCCTTTGCCCGGCCTTTCGGCATGTCCTCAATTTTCTGAGGAACTCGGCTGCTTGGCCGTGCTGTGACGCGTTTCTGCCGGTGTTGAGTTGCCTTCTGCTTCACCTTGCTGACTGCGCGTTTTTCGATTTCATCAGGGAACGTGAGCGTCAGCGCTCCTTGCAGGAGACGATTGCGATCCCATTCGGGATGCGCCCTCGCGAGGTTGTCCATTTCGATCACAACCTTCTGACGGTTGAGCACCTTGGGGTCGTTGTCCGGGAGCTGGCCGATTTGTTCGCTGCCAAGCAGGTCGCCCCACTGGTCAGCGCGTTGGCTCAGCTCGCCGTCGAACCACTTGGTGAACTCGACACGCGCCTGTTGTTCGGCGGCTTGGCGATCTTGCTGCATCGTGCCTTTCAGCTCGTTCAGCTCCTTCTCGCTGGCTGCCGCTTTTTCGTGCATCGCCTTGCCGAACATGTTGAACTGTTCCTGCATCTTCTTGAGAACACTGGCCGATTCGTCGTCGAAGTCTTCCGGGATCTCAAGCTCGAATGGCTTGAACTCGTCAACCGTCGGCTCTTCAGCCGCTGCACTGTCACCGCCCTGCCTTGGGGCAGAGCGTTCCATCAGGATCACAGCCTGAGTCAACGCCTCGGGCGTCGCGAACGCCTTCAGATCGTCTGCTGTGAGCCCTGCCTTGCCTGCACGCATGATCAGACCGGGGTCCATCACTGCGGGTGCAGGCGTCGGCATATTGCTGCTGCCGGGATCATTGTCATCGGCTGCTGCGTTATCGGCGCCGGGATCATTGTCATCGACGTCGGTGTTTTTGTCTTCGCTCTCTTCCTGGCCGTCGCCGTCCGCGTTCGGTTTACGCGCCTTCTCGATGTCGTCGCTCCAGTCAAACAATCCCTGGTTCACGTTCTCAGGGGTGTTGACCTGCGACTCGTCGACAGAGAACGTGTCAGGCGACGGCTCTTCCGGGCCATTGTCCTGCGGCGTCTCTGTCGTCTGTTCTGCGGAATCAGGCTCTTCAACGGCTGCCGGGGTCTCGGCGCCGTCGTTTGCCGACCAGTCGTAGAGGTTTTTGTCTGCCATGTTTCGGGGCGTCCTTTTTTAGCAGTAGGAATCGCGGTCGACAAGCCCGTGATGCCTCAGGTGTCTGCGTTGATGTTCCATAGAAGTGTAGATCGCATCGCCGGTCTTCGGGTCGTACTTGGTGGGCACGCCGTGCTCACGGTCGTACTTTTCGGCGTCTGCGACCTGTGCTGCCGCCACGCCTGCCGCGCAAGAGCGCTTTGGCCAGACGGACGATTGATGTCCACCGACAGGGGTGAACACGCGTTTTGCCAACGAGCCGTCGTCCAGCTCGATGAAAATCTTCTTGTTCTCACCTTCAAACTGACGCGCCTCAAGCTCCGCGATTGTCATCGTCAGAACGATCTCTTCGCCGTCAGCCTTTCGGTATACGTACTTAGGCATCGTTGCGACCGTTCCTCGCTTTGCAGTGGTCAGTCATCTTGGTGATGGCCTCCGTGTTGTTCTTGATTGTGTCGCTCATGTTTGTTCGCACCCATTCTTCGAGTGAGAACAACCTGTTTGCGATCACAAAGATCAGTACGATAGCAATCAGCCCTAGGGGGCTGTCTACCACCGTAACCAGTTTTTCAATTACCATGTCCATGGTCCATCCTCTCATATCCGCATGATTGACGCTTGTTGTTTCGGCTGATCGTCCTGACCGAGCAGAGCCTGAGCCATTAAATTGTCACGGTTCTGCTGCGTCCCGCCGGTCGGCACGTTTCGCCGGATGTATTCGCGACTCGTCACGTTCGACGTTGACGAGGGTTGTGGGTTAATGGGGTCTTGTTGGTTATTCGCCTGCGCGTCCTGGAACTGAATCATGTTCTTCAGCTCAGGCGCATCGGCGTACCGCGAAAGGATGTCGAGATACTCCACCATGTTCAGCGTCCCGCCTTGTTGCTGTAGGAACGGCATGGCTGGGAGGATCGCCTGCTGCAGGAGTGTGGTGAGCATCTGCAGCCGTTCCGGCGGCGACATGTGCGTTGTCGAGTACGGGTCGATATTAATGTTGTAGTCGAGGAAGTCGCCCTCTTTCGACTCCTCATTGAACCGGACTGGGATCTCCAGGCCGACGTTCGACGTCCGCTTGACGAGCGGCAGGTCGATCATCGGGTCGTACCACAACTCGTTCGCGACCGCTTTGCCGACGCTCTGTGCAAATGATTCGTACCGCTGCCGGAGGATCTCCATGCGCTTGGAGGCGGACGCGCCGAGGAGCTGGTCCTGGCCAAGCGTCTGCGACTGCGCGCTCAGGCCGCCGAGGAGGTCGAGGTTCCCGGCCATGTAGCTGTTCCAGTCGCGAAGTTGCAGGAGCATCGCTTGAGTCTGCGGATTTGCTCCGCCGAAATTGAGCTGGGCTATCTGCGACGGATCGGTGACCCCGATCATATCGCCGTCGTTGGCGTCCTTGACGCGCTTTGCGTCCTCGGCGCCTGTCGCGCTGTATGCGGTGACGTCTTTCTGCCGGCGCGACTGGTTGGCAAGCTTGATCATCAGATCATTCGCAAGCTCTGACAGGTCGCGGATCGCGCTGACGGGGGCGACCGGCATCACATTATCTGACACGGGCGCGAACGTGAGCAAGTGATACGGCCCGATCTCGACGCCGCCCCATTCCACGGTCCTCAGATTCACTGCTGAATCGTTGGCGGGAATGGTGACGACGAGCCCATCAGCCGGGAGCCAGACGTCCCTGAGTTCAACCGACCTGCGGTAGCACTGCGACAGGTTGTCATGCCCGCCGATCCGCTTGATCGCGTGCTGCTCAACGTCGAGATCGTCGTAGAACGACACCTTTTCAGTGTTCTTGTAGAGCCCGCTCTCCTTGAACATCTCATAATCCATCCGGTACTTGTTCGATGCGAACGAACACTCGGTATACCGCCGCGCGGTCGTGTCATGCACCCAGTCATCCAGGCTGACGCACTTCGCATACGGCTGAGTCGCATCAATCAATGTGCCGTCGTCGATTGCGGCGGTGCCGACCTTCATAATCCCGATCGAGAACATCGCGTTCATCACGCATTCCTGGAACTCGTCGCGGAGGTTCAGTTCGTTGGCCACATGGTTCAGCGCGAGATCAAGCATGGACGCCGGGCGCTTGAGCCCTGCCACGACGGGCCTTGCCAGGAACTTCGGGCAGACCGGGGCAATGCTCTGCACATAGATGTCGACCGCAAGTTGCAGGAGGTTCAACGGCGTCTGCTTCATACCGCGCTTATCGTTATCGCCGTAGTACTTGCCGACATACATCTGCATCGTGTCAAACGCATGCTTGCGGAACGGCTTGAGCTGATCCGCCGAGCGGTCAATTGCCGCGCCTAAGTCTTGCAGGCTCTTTGTCGAAAGCGGGTTATACGCCATTATCAACTCCAAACTCTAAATTCAGTTCGTTTTTCTGCTTCTTCCCGCCGCATGATCCGTGATTTCATGCTATGCTGCGGTACCGGCCTCGCCTTCATCTGTGCGTCACCCTTCGGCAGCCGCTGCGGTTTGAGCCCGGTCACGGCCTTCCACGCCAAGGCGTCGGCAATCACGCGGTCGCCGTGCGACTTACCGGCGCCGGTCGGGTCGAGCGAGTTGTTCGCTGCCGAATGAACCACCTTGTCGCCAGGCAGGTTGATGTATTCCCTGCATTCGAGGATAGCCGCTTCGCTCGGATTCGTGAACAGACCGTGCGCCAGGGCGTCGCGGTAATTGCTAAGAAGCGCGAACTTCTTCTCCGGCGAACTCGGCCATCCAGGGATGTCGCTCGTCTTGTGCTTGATCGACACATCGTCGCGAAGGCGGTAGATCTTACCGTAGCCCGCGTCAAGCACTTTCTGCCCGAAGTTCCGGCCGGGGCCGTTGTTCTCCCAGATCAAAAACGCTTCGTTGAACAGCCGTGCGACCTGGACCGCGTACCGACCGAAGTTCTCCGGCGAGATCGACGGGTTCGCGTATTCGGCGATCTTCTCACCGGTATCAACATCGACAACGCTCAAGCACGAGTTCGACGCGCCGGTACCGGCAGAGATGTCAGCGGCGATCGCGCACCGCATATATTCAAGCGGGCGCATGGTCTCATTGTCCACGCCGTGATACCAAAGCTGCCAATGCGGCTTCGACTCACGATCAAACGCAATGACGCTATCGTCATCGTGAAACGTGAACGTACCCAAAGCAAGAGGTTCTCTCTTCTGCGTGCTGAGTACGTTCTGAATGACGCCCTCATCGAAGAACCTGAACGAGCTGTTGTGGTAGTCGATGTCAAGCTCTTGCGCCACGAGCATCGGATGCGCTCTGCGCCGGCACTCCCTGTCGTACCACGGACTCCTGAGCTTGCCGTCCGTCAGGAACTGGTAATCTGAATCAAACTGCATCTCTTGCACTTCACGACCGTTCGGCGTGTGTTTCAGGAACACAACGCTGTCGTCGGTGTACAAGTGATGATCCATGGCGCCCGGATAAAACTGTCTGTACCCCTTCCCGTTCGTATAGAGCCCCGCGTTCTTCCTCGTATCTTCGCTCCAATGAATCTGAAGTATCTTGCCGTCCGCTGAGAACCCTTTGCTGATCTTCTCGCGTACATCGAAAAACGCATTCCCCGTGCCCTTCGGCGTCGAGTTGAATATCCTGGAGTTCGTCACGTCCGCTGTCGCCGCAAGGATGTCGTAGCCGTCCGAACGAATAAATGACGCAAACTCATCAAGTAACACTGCCCTATGCCGACCAGAACGAAACGCGTTCCCCGAAGCCGCACTACCAAGGATCGAGCTGTCATTCACCTCGTTCAACAGCATCCTCTCGTTGTGCAGGTACTTCGGCCTCAAAAACCACGGAAGAAGCCTGAACATAAACTCGATCTTCCAGAACAACGAGTCCTTACTCCCCGTCTTGTCAACGTGCTCCGCAGTGTCACTCGCAAGACCAAACTGCTGGTTCGACTCAAACAAGAACTGGTGACACATCGGCATCAAACAACACCAACTCGCCCCAACATCACGGCTCTTCTCGATCAACATGTCACACTTCCCAAGACACTCGAACACATTATGAATCAGCTCATCCTGAACGTCGAACGTCACAAACGGGACCACAGGGTTCTTCCCCTGATCCCCTAAACGAGGGTCATATGTCCACGCAAACGTGTTGACGAAGAACAACGGATCCGCCGCACACGCAGCCTTGATCTTCGGAATCTCACTCCTACCCGAAGGACTCTGCAACTCCCGCATCAAACGCTCGCGATACTTCACATTCGCAACAACGTCCTTCGGAACCCCGTCGTAAAACCGATAGTCTGACCTACTAAAACTCATGACGCTTCCTCCCCCTCCTGCACATCACGCAACCAATCTGCAAAAACCTTGTCCAACTCTACCTCGCTCTCCTCACCCGCACGACGCGCCTGCTCCTTCTTACTCGGCAACAACAACTCCTTCACCAAATCATTATGCCTGTCCTCGCCCTTCGCCGTCATCACCGTCGCACGATAATGACCCCACGCCGTCAAACTCGGAGCATCGTCCCGCTTAACACCCTTCAACAACTTCACCTCCTCTACCCATTCAATGTCCTGCAAACGACTCGTCTTCGGATTCCCCCTCTTCTCAACCCAGTACTTCGGATCCTCAAACGGAATACCACTCGGCAATACCTCCCTGCCTACCACACCCTTCACATCGCCATCACACTGCGCCGGCGCATCAATACCATGCAACACCGCATAACTGCCAGGACCGTAAACAGGGAACAACACATTATCGATCTCGTCATACGTCATCCCCGCCTCCTTATGACGCTTCTTCAACGCCTGGTACTTCGACCAACGCTTCTCAGCCTTCAAACGACTGCAACGCTGCTGCGTCGTCTCGACATCGCGCCACTTACTCTTGTTTCGTGGATGTGGAGCCAAATCCCAAAATCCTCCATAGTGGGTAAATTTTACTCATACTCATAATCTACTCAACACAACTCAATCGCGCAAATCATTGCAATTTGCCGACAGAACCATTCTAAGGGGTGTAGGGGCGCGAACGGGGCGAAATCCGGGTATTCACCTACGGTGGGGGGTGGAGGCGGCTGAGGGGGCTTAAAATGGAAAATGTGAAAAATATATTTTTCGGAGGGGGGGGTACCTATAATGGGGCGGCGGCCAAAGGCCGGGGGGTCTGGTCAAGATCCTGGCTGAAAAAAGGGTACCCATACGCTCACTGTATGGACGTCCTCAGCCTCACGAACATGTACAATCCTCTCAAATGCCGCGCCCATAAGTAGCGTTTGAGGCTAAATCAACTATACCGAATCAGTATTATGCGACATCAGGCTTTATCAAGAGTTGGCTATAACCCATTGCAAGGCCAGGCTGTTAAGGGTGATTCAGGGAGCATCAGATGGGACGACCTGCTACTTATGGGCTCACGGCTCACCTTGAAAGGGCCGGGAGGGCTGATCGCGGGAGCTGGCATCGCGCGGTCCTGCGGTGCTACCCCGTCCCCTTTCATCCCCTCTTTGCCCCCTCTATCATCCCCTTCCGGATTGCTCCCCCTCTCTCTTACTCTCTCTACCACCACAATACCGAATGATAATACTACGCACGTCATACGCGCATGTGAGGCCGTGGCGGTCCCTGGTGTGATTGAGGGGTGCGGAGTTTTGCCGCGATAGCGCGTTGGTTGTTCCTACGCGCCTATGCGAGGTTGTGCTATATCGGCGATGTTCCGCGGTGGCGGCGTTATCCGCGGCGGAATTGCCGCTGTCTGGCGTTGGTTGGTGTTGTATGCGGTTGATTTGACGGCATGCCTAGGGGTAGTTGTTGTGCTGTATGCCGTGTTGTCGAGAGCCTTGCAACACCTTTTTTTGAGGCTAAATCCAGTTTTTTCTAGAAACCTCTCTAGAAACCCTTCTAGATCTGGTTATTGTTGTTTGTGTTGAGAGACCGCACTACCACGACTTCCGCGGCTCTCACTAACGGAACAACCAACACGAAGGAATCGAGATCATGATCAACGAAACCACCGTCAAGACCGCCGCCGAAATCGCAAAGAAATGTGGACTCAGCGAACCCCTGCCGGAAGAAAACTTGAGTGATTGGGCCTTGAATGCCCTTGTCTACGTCCAGGTGCGGACAGTAGGCGAGGCTGAACCAGGATTCGCCTACTCCGCATCGCAGGCATTCGGAAAATGGTTTGACGCCAACTTCGAAATTGTCGCTAAGCGGTAAGTCGAAACGCCCTTTGGGGCGTCTATCGGGGATAGCCTCCCGATACTGATGAGACAGGCTGAGATTTTCGACAATTGAACCGCGCATCCCTCACCAAGGGTAGCCATCACCGCCGGCGTCTACTGACTGCAACCGACCGCAGATAGAGCAGTATACCGAATCCGCTGGCGGCAGTACTCCCTCCGTTAGATAGCCTACGGGCAGTCGGAGCGGATGAAATGCGCGGCCAAAGCTTTTGTGGTGAGTACCGCGGTTGACGTGGTACTCTCACACAACACAACACAACACAACACGAA
>Ga0272443_10001355_pt1 | contig 36480 bp, 25 predicted proteins | sample SSMAcet12_FD_193581 | JGI IMG/M metagenome (GOLD analysis project Ga0272443, IMG submission 193581) | Marine sediment archaeal communities from Little Sippewissett salt marsh, Falmouth, MA, United States - SSM-Acet-12 | ecosystem: Environmental > Aquatic > Marine > Wetlands > Sediment ... | reverse complement strand
GTCCAAGAACCGTCTGATTGCCATCATCTGGGTGTCGAAGAAACATCTGTCTATGAAGTGATGGACCATGGCATTCAATTCGACTTGGCCTTTGTCATCTGTTGGGGCATATGCACGCGCTTCATTGATGGATTGGTAGACCGCCGAGTCCCATATCATGTTGTGGATCTGGCTTCTGATAGAATGGACATCATCTCCCCGTAGCCAGTCTTTCCATTCGTCAAATCTCTCTCTCAGCGGATTGCACATGTTCAATGACCTCCCTCTTGTGCGGTCAATTCCAGGAATATACCGCCGCAATGATATCACACAAGGGAGCGGCAAACCACCGCTCCTGTCATCCTGAACGGAGTGAAGGATCTGGGCTGGAACGTAGGCAGGCCTCCGGCGCGAGAGCCAGATCCTTCGGCGTTGCCTCAGGATGACAACTGGGAACGGCGGGGAAATGGGATTGACAGGGGATGGGCGGACCGATACGCTACCCGGCTTTGTGTCGGCCGTGGGGCGTGGTCCCTGTGGGCCGGGTGGCTGTTGACCGCAGGAGAGAAGGGGCTGACTACTCCCATGCACCTCGCCTGTGGTGTTCGATATGTGTGGGCTCCGACTGTATATGACATGGATTAAATCGCCTCTGCTGATTGTCGTGGGGACGCAGTTGCTGTTCACCACGGGCGACCTGCTCGCCCGGGCCAATATGCGCCACGGCGCGTTCGCACTCTCGACATTCCTGAGCTGGTGGTTCCTCAGCTACTTCCTCATCCGTCAGGTCGCCATGTTTGGCCAGCTCTACGTTTTCTCTTCGCTGCAAATCGGCAAGACCATGGCTTTGTTCAGCGCGACCTCGATCGTACTGGTCAACGTGCTCGGGTTCTTCCTGTTGGGTGAGGTGCTGTCGGTTCGGGCGTATCTGGCCGTCGGGATGGTCGTTCTGGCCTTTGTCGTCCTCTCGGCCAGCGCGTAAACCCCGGCGGTCTACTTCTCCATCACCAGGATCACGCCGTCACCTGGAGGGATAGTGAACTCGCTACCCGTCCGGCCCGTAAACGAATCGCGCGCCGGCGCATCCAGCGTGACTCGGTACAACTCGGCAGCGCCGGGCAGGTTGACCACCACGAGTGCTTTGGCGTAGGAGCGGCGCCACACGTAGGCATTCACCCGCTGGCCCGGTCCAGCCGGCAGGCCAATCTTGACGTCGTACTCGGGATACCAGTCGTGCTGGTGGCTGGTGTTGTCAGAGAACAGATAGTAGAAATCGCCCACGATCAGCGCGTAACACAGACTCCAGCGCCGCGTCTGCGGATCGGCGGGAGGTTTGTGGCCCCGGTTGGGGTCGCCCGGCCAACCGGCGCGGGAGCCGATCTCTTCAAACCGTTCGATCAGACTGATCTTCGGCTCGCGCAGCAGTGACTCGGTGTGCTGCATCTTGGCAATGCAATCGTCCCACTCGTTGCGCCCGTGGCTCCAGCCCGATTCGTACATCATGCCATTGAGGTAGGGCGCCGCGAAGTCGTGCTTGCCCACGGCGTAGCCCGCATTGGCCAGAAGCAGAAAATCATCGCCCACCGCCTGACGCACCTCTTTGAGGAACGCCACCCAGGGTTCGGGCTCGTCGCGTAAGTTGTCGTAGAAGACACCGTCGAAGCCGATCTGCTGAAGCGCCGCCGTGAGCTTGACCACGTGGCTGCGATATTCAGGGTTGTTCCAGTCCATACGATAGGTACCGGGCCAGAATTGCTGCCGCTGACCCTCGCGGCGCAGCCACCACGGATGGTCCTCGGGCAGCCAGGTCTCGCGATATTCATAGAAATACAGCTCCACGAGAATAGGCGCATCCGGGTTAAGCTCCCGCAACTCGGTCAGGCGTTGCCTGGCCCGTGCGATCGAATCAGCGGTGAACCCTTCGGCCAAGCCCGTCGGTTCCCGGTCATAGCGAAGGCCAAACCGCCCGACGCCAGCCATGACAAAATCGTGCCGGGCCATGCCCTCGACCGACCGGTCACCACGAATCGACGACCACAGCATCCCGATACGTGGATAGGGCGCCGCGGCCAGATTCGGCTGCGGTTCCACTGACGCCGCTGCGGTACCGGCACACAGGAGCGACAGCAACCAGAACGCGAAGCAAACGCCAAACCGCGATTGCGGTGGCCTGATCGAGAGCATCATCCAACCATCCTTTCCAGAAGCTTTCTCCAAATTCCAGTTGCGTGGCTCCCACTATCATATCCCGCGGGAAGATTCTTGGGAAAAATATCGAATTTGCCCTTGCAATCTTTACAACTGTAGAGTACTCTCGTAATCGTTAAAGCGAAAGGAGGTCGTCATGGCGACAAGAGACTGCGAACTGACCGAGGCGGAATGGGAGATCATCCAGGTCGTGTGGGAGCACGAGCCCTGCGCGGCGCCGACGGTCCAGGAAGAACTGGAAGCGACGAAGAAGTGGACCTATAGCACGGTCAAGACCCTGATGGACCGCATGGTCACCAAGGGTCTGCTCACCACCGAGCGCATCCGCAACCTGATCCTGTACCGCTCGGCCGTCACGCAGAAGCAGGCCCGCAAGGGCGAAGTGATGAAGACCCTGACGCGCGCGTTCGGCGGGGCCTTCACCCCGATGATGCAATTCATGCTGGAGAGCCACACGCTCTCGGCGCAGGAGCTTTCGGAGCTGGAGGGCATGATCCGCAAGCAGCGGCGCCGGAGCAAGGAGCGCACTGGGAAGTGATCCGAATGTAACAAGACGCCGGAGAGGGCGTCTTTAGAAGCGGAGGTCCCATTATGAATGCGGTTGTGCACGCCATCAACGCGGCCGGACAGGCATTCGTGGCGTTTGCCTTGCCCATGCTGATTCAATCGGCCGTGCTCGTTCTGATCTTGCTCTTCGTCGATTTCGTGCTCAGGCGCCGGGTCCGAGCGGTCTTTCGCTATTGGATCTGGATGCTGGTCCTGCTGAAACTGGTGTTGCCGCCGTCCTTGTGCTCACCGGTCAGCTTCGGCACGTGGTTCGGCCGGACCCTGGAAGCCCCCACCGCCGTCCTCGACGAAGCACCCGCCCCTGAGGAGTCAGAAATGAAACACGGGTGGCAGCCTCAAGCGCAGCTTGGGGATGGTGTTCCGTCGGCTAATCCCATCATCCAGAGCTTCGCCCCCAAAGCAGCTCCACCGATCACGTTGGTCGATCGGCAACCCGCTCGGGAACCGGGGCCTCGGCCTAAAACACCACCGGTCACGGTAGCCACGGAAACGGATATCGCTCCGGCAGCGCCTCCGGCGCCTACACTGAGCTGGCAGGCGCTCGTCCTGCTGACGTGGGCAGCCACGGCGCTGGCTTTCCTGCTGTTGTTGCTCCAGCGGGCCTACTTCGTTCGCGGCCTCGTGGCCCAGGCACAAGAGGCGCCACCAAGTCTGCTGGCCGTTCTCGACGATTGCCGTGCGCGCATGAGATTGAACCAGCCGGTTGCTCTGCGTATCTCGCCCAACGCCTCCAGTCCCGCCGTCTGCGGGCTATTGCGCCCGGTGGTTCTGATCCCGAAGAACCTCGCGCCGAAATTGCAGCCATGTGATTTGCAAGCCGTGCTGCTGCACGAGTTGGCCCACGTCAAACGCGGCGATCTCTGGGTCAACCTGATCCAAACCTTGCTGCAAATCGTCTACTTCTACCATCCCCTGCTCTGGCTGGCCAACCTGATGATCCGCCGCGTGCGCGAGCAGGCGGTCGACGAAGCCGTCCTGGTCGCCATGGGCGACACCGCCCATGACTATCCCGAGACCCTGCTGAGCGTCGCCAAACTGGCCTTCCGCAAACGCCCGGCCCTGAGTCTGCGCCTGATCGGCGTCGTCGAATCCAAGAGTGCCCTGTCGGGCCGGATCAAACACATCCTCAGCCGCCCGCTGCCCAAATCCGCCAAACTCGGCCTCCTCGGCCTGACCACCGTGCTCATCGTCGCGGCCTTCCTGCTGCCCATGGCCCAGGCCATGCAGCCGGAGCCGACGGTCGAGAATAGTGGTCCGCTGGACATCCGCCTCGTGGGCGTCTGCCCGGATGGGAGCGATGAACTGTACGATGCCAGGGGTCGCAAGCTCGAAACGACTACGCCTGCGCACGGGGTTTTCAACACACTCTGGAGTAATGACGAGCAACAGCGAGATTTCATCTTCGCGATCCCCGATGTCGAAGGGCAATTGCTGTTCTTGTCTGCCCCTCATCTTCGTCCGGTGGGAGCGCGACATCGAGTGGGCGGAGGTTTCCGGTCTCAGGTCGACACCATCGAGAATCCCGCGACGTTGGTTGAGTCCATCACGTTCCAGCGCACCTATCGCAAGTCATGGGCCGGGCTCTTCACACGTCACCTCCCCATCCGCCTGGTGGACCTGACACTGCAATACTTCTACGGCCCGCCGCGCGAAGCCATCTGCACCTTCACCGGGCCTTTCACCAAGGCCACGACCGTACAGGCGGATCAGGGACGTCCCTATCGGTTGACACCCGAAGCGGTCGACGCCACCAGCGTCTGCCAGATCAAATTCCATTGCGCTACGAATCAGCCGTTTGCCGATACGAACGTACCGGTCGTGGTCTATGACGAACAGGGCAACCGCCACCTGGTACACAACTCTAGCCGTCGCGGAGGCCAGCGGGGGACGCACCTGGTCTACGAGGCGGCCGCGGTGCCCTGGGATGAGATCGCGGCCATCACGATCGGTGAGCAACCCCACGAAATCACCTTCCGCAACATCAGCACCCATTATCCCAAGCGACCGTCGCGAACCTATCCGCCCTATTTGGACGAGATGGCCGAGCGTCTGCAACTGACCGGGATGTCGGCCGAACAGGTGCTGGCGCACCAATACAAGAGCGTCGAAGAGGTAATCGCCGTGCTGGATCTGATCCGAGGTCATGGTCGGATGGAGCAGGTCATGCTCGCGATGGCTGGGATGCGACCGTGGGTGGATCTTGCTGCGCTCGATGCGGCGTCGCGCGACAAGATTCTCACGGTAGCCGGTCGCTGGTTCGAGTCGCCGAGCACAGCCATGCGCGCCTACGGCGCGCGGCTGGGTCTCATGGCAGGTGCCCGAGAGTTCTTCGAGCCGGCCCTGGCGCTATTGGACTACCGGCATCCCACCGACGACCGGCAGACGCGCGCCGTCCACCATGCGGCGCTGAGGGGGCTGGCCGCGCACAGTCAGCGTATGAGCGCCGCGGACGTCGAGCAGGTGAAGCAGTTCGTGGAACACTGCCCGGATGGGTACATCTTGAATCGTCTGTTCTCGTCGTGCCTGCGCGTGGCCCGTCAACCGGCCGCGCGGGAGGCTCTGTGGGAGTTGGCTCAGGACGACCGACCATGGCTGTGGTGGCCTGCGATCGCGGCGCTGATCAATCGCAACGATGAGTGGGTGAGGCCGGGTGCGGCGCTATCGGAACGCATGAAGTTGCGCGTGATCGCGGTCAGCCAGATAGAATGGCCGAATGAAACGCCCCTGGCCCCTCAGATCGGCGAGATGCTGGCGGGCATGTTCACCGTCGAGACGATGAGGATGTGCCCGGGACATCAGTATGAGATGCACAGAGCCGTCAGCCGGTATCTGAACCGGAAGCAGGCTACGGCCCTGTACGTGGATTTCCTCAGGGCGGCGCGGCCTGCGTCCGTGCAATGGCAGTTCGAGAAGGATCATGGCTCCACGCACAATTTGTATTACGTCGTCTCGGCCCTGCTGCGGGATATCAACCTGTGGTATGGGGTCGATTTCGGTCAGCTTGGCGTGTTTGAGCCGGGCGTCGTCAATGAGAGCATCCGCATGACCGGCGCGTTCGAGCAGGCGACTGCCGAAGCGCTTAACTGGTACCGCACGGGGCAAGCGCTGGAGCCGGCGCCGCCTGCTTTGGAAGGCCAGGTGACGGGCACGAACCACCGCGGAGTTCCGGGCGCGACCGTCATCCTGAAGTGGCAGAAGCTCATTGTCGGTGAGACGGGGCAGCAGAGCCAGCAGATCGTGGAGGTCGCCCGGCAGGAGACGGACCGTGACGGTGGCTTCGCGTTCAAGGACGTGGTGAACACCGACAACTATTACCTGGACATCGAGGCGGAACGGCTGGCGAAGCGCGTCCATTTGAGCGTCAACCAACTGGCTGACGGTCGTTTTCGCATCGACGACAGCGAGGCGAACAACACGGTGGTCCTGGAGAGACCGTCGCGGCTGTCGGGGCGCGTGATCGGGCGCGACGGAGGGACGCTGACGGAGGGGCGTCTGAGCCGGTCGTCGTATCCGACCCACGCCGGGCAGAGGCACGGAGGTTGCGGCCTGGACGATCAAGGCCACTTCGCGATCGATCCTATTCCGGCGGGCTATCACGTGTTGCGATACAATGGATACCGGCGTCACTCCGAGGCGGGCGACTATGATGGCGCCACGGCGTACCAACTGGTTTGCATTCAGGAAGGCGAGGCGATAGAGGACGTCGTGCTGGATTTGCGCGAGTCCACGGCCACGCTGGAGGTGGAGATTGTCAACGAAGAGGGTCAGCCGGTCGCGGCCGACAGATTGTCTCTGGATGTCCCTCTGCCCTCCGGCCAGACGCGGCCGGCACAAGTCATGTTCGCCACGGAGATGGAGCCGCAACGCGTCCATCGTTTCCCGAATCTGCCGCCCATGGAGGGACGCCTGTGGGCGCAGGTGGACGGACGGCCCCGTCGAGGCGTCGCCCTGCAACTGCACGCCAACCAAACCACGCGCTGTCGGCTAACGCTCGATGTGAGTGCAGGCGGAGGCCCTCCCATCGGGCGGCCGCAGCGGCGTGAGGTGTTTGTCTCTCGCGCGGCGACTGAACTGCCCAATGGCGTAGGCGTGGAATTGGCCGGCATTTCCAAACACCCAAGCGCAGGTCAGCCGTGGTGGCGCTACGACGGGTCACCGCTGGAAAAGGCCCCCTACGACAAGGCTGGTGGAAATGTCTATCCGAGTGCTTTTGAGACCGCGTATGAATTTGCGGTGCGCCTGCATGACCTGCCTGATGGTGCGGCGGTGACGATGAAGACCGAGCCGAGCGGGAGCCGGTCCACGGGAATGGCGTCGCCCGATCTGCGGTGGCTGGCCACGGCCCTGCCAAGCGACGTCGAGCAATGTCGGTTGCTGGTCGGGGTGGCCACCGGTCCCTGGGAGGCCACCGCCAGTGCCAACGGCGACTCCCCCATCACACTCGGCTCCGGACTCGGCGGTGTGATGTTCTCCCAGGCCCGCACGTCCAGCGAGGATGGAGTGACGATCACGGTCACCGACGATATGTTGGAACGCTCTTGCCGTGTCGTCGCCCTCACGAAAGAGGGGCAAACCGTCACGGCCTCGCCCATCAAGATGGGCACCGCCGGCAAGGCACGCCAGACCACCGCCCACTTCGCGAACGTGGCGCTCAGCGACATCACCGAATTCCAATTCCAGACCCGCCCGTGGAATTGGGCAAAGCTCAATAAGGTTTCACTTCGACCGGGCCGAAACGCTCGTCACGCATCCGCTACCCGGTTCCAGAAGAGAGATCAAGGCCGAGAGACGGACGCGTCAGAGGTGTCGGCCCCCCTGCCCTGGACGGGGCGAACCGAAAAGGTAATGCCGGTGGCGGAGCAGGAGGCGCGTCGGCTCAATCACGCGTACGTCGGCACCGAGCACATCCTGCTGGCCCTGGCCCGCCAGGAAACGGCTGTCAGCGCCCAGGTCCTCAACAAACTCGGCGCCGACATCGAGACCTTGCGGACGGAAATCGACAAACTCATCCAACCGGGCCCCGAACCGGTGACGCAGCGCACGCTGCCACTCACCCCACGGGCCAAGCGCGTGCTCGAGTACGCCCGCGAAGAAGCCAAGACCCTCAGCCACGACTACCTCGGCACCGAGCACATCCTCCTGGGCCTGACCGAAGAGTCCAACGGCATCGCCGCTCAGGTGCTAGCCAACCTGAACCTGACGCCGCTCCAGATCAGAGCGGAGGTCCTTAACCTCGTCCGGTCCGGGGCTGAAGATTCAGAAGATAGTAGAGATCAAGACGGGCACCCCAGCGAGAGCGAGATCGGTTCGCCGCAAGAGGCTGCCAACCCGTTGGAGTTGCATATCGCACCCTGGCGGCATGAGCTTGCCCCCGGTGTCCTGGCCGAGTGCGGGAAGGCTTTGGCCGAAGGACGGATGCCAATCGGCAATCGCTACCACTGGGTGGCGGTCCGACCGAACAGTAGCTTGGGATCAAATCTCGTGGTGGAGGCACACGCCGGCAAATCCTGGCTGTTGGTCCACAGCGAAAAGCCATACAGCGTGGTCCCCAACCAAGGATGGCGGCTCGCCCACATCGGTCGCAATACCGATAGCCAGGGCAGACCGATGGTGGTGCTGCGTCTCGATGACACCGGCGCCAACCGGATAGCGGCAGTAACCGAGCCAAACGCCGGCCATGCGCTGGTGGTGATTGTCAACGGCATCGCTGTCTCAGCCTCCATTATCCCGGAGGGCACCTGGCGTGAGAGTGCGGCGATTACGGGCGATTTCACCGAACCAGAACTCGCAGAGACAGTCGCCTCCTTGGGCCAGAGTTCCGTCGCGCCGCCCAGCAAAGCCGAGCGCGCTTTGCATCCCATCGCGCTCCGTAACGGCGTGATGGTCGAGGTCATTGGTATTTGCGAACATCCCAGCAACGGCAAGCAATGGTGGCGACCCGATGGGACCCCGCTGCCCGAGTCTCCCTATGACGACAAGTTCGGCCGGGCCTTTCCCAAGGCTGGCGAGAAGGGATACAAGTTCGCGGTTCGGTATACCGGACTGGCCGGCAGAGAGGTCGATGCGATGATATGGCCCACTAGCGTCAAGACGACGCATGGTGGGGTCCTCTCGAGCACGAGCAAGAAGAATGGCCGGGACAACGCGGTGTTCATCAACGGTCTGCTAAATGAGAAGATCATCTGGCAAGGTGCTGCTTTCGACGAGGAACTTGATTCGTGTGATCTGAGAATCGGCGTGTGCCTGGGCCCGTGGAAAAACACGTATCGGTACCCCACGGATAAGCCGAATGATGCTGTTGAGTGGGCCGTTTTCGAGAACGTCTCCCTGTGTCGCGCACCAGAGCGCACTGGTGCGGGGGGTGTTGGCGGAGACACCCTCAACACGCTTTCTGAACGGACGGAATCGGCTGCGGTTCTGAACCAACTGGGCAAGGCCTTGGCGATCTACGCGAACGACCATGAGGACGCCTACCCTGAAACCCTGGAGAATTTGAGTATTCGCGGGGTGCGGGCCGAACGGAAGAAGCAGCTCTTCAACAGCATCGCCTATCTGGGCCGGGGTAGGACCATGCACGACTCGCCTAGTCTCATCCTGGCCTATGACGAGGCCTTGTTGGCCACCGGCGGCACCAACGTGCTCCTCAACAGTTACCGGGTCGCCTTCAAAACCGTCGACGAACTGAGGTTAATGGACCGTCGACCTTCGCAAGGCCCCACGGATTCGGACGGTGACGGGCTGTCTGATTTTCAGGAGGTGCACAAGTATCTAACCGACCCGGCGAAACAGGACAGCGACGGCGACGGCACGCCGGACGGAGACTGGGCCGAACGCCGCGAGTATACCTATTCGGTGCGGAGCATCTTTCGCTTCCTGCCCCCGCTGGACGAAAAGGCGCTCAACGATGATTTCCAGGACGCCCGCGTCCGCGAACAGACGGACGATTACATCGAGATCGAGGTCGTTCACTATCCGCTGGCGACGGTGTACGAATCGATCGATGAGAATCGCAACTGGCAGCAGGATGACGCGCATCTGACGGAATACCTCGCTCCCGGGGCCACCACCAATTGGGATGCGCCGATGCGCCGGGCCCTGCTAGCGGAACTGAAGGACGATGGGATCGATGTCGATGCGCTGTCCGACAAGCAAGCTGTCGACCAGGTTTCGCGCTGGCTGCTGAAGAGATCGCGTTCCCTGGACAAGGTCTTCACCACATTCTACGTGCATTGCCCGAATGGGCGGCCCGCAGTGTTCCCCGGCCTGGAGGCTGCGTTCCGGGGCGAATTCGAACGCGACAAGAGTAACTACGATTGGACGCTCGAGGAGCACTTCGATCGTGAGGTGCTGGGCAAAGGCATGTTCTATAACAAGACGCACGGCTCCTGCACGTCGACCGCGGTGTATCTGACGACCGTCCTCCGCGCCCTGGGCATCCCGACGCGCATGGTGCTCGCCTCGCCTGCCGTCGACGCCTCCGACCGCGAGCAGATCCTCATGGTCAAGAACAGCATCACACACAACCAGGTGCGCGAGACGATGCTGGCCGGCCTGCGGCGTTCGAGTCATGGCTTCACCAACCACACGTTCAACGAGGTCTACATCGGCAACCGGTGGGTGCGTTTGGACTACACGGCGCTCGGTCCTTCCATCTTCGGGGCACATCGTTTCGGCCTACAAACCCACCTTTACACGATCAACGATCTCAGTGACATGAACCTCGCCGCGACGTGGGGCGTCCGCTACGCCAAGGGTCTGCGCAGCGCGTCCTTCCAACACAGCAATCCCTACTCGGCCATCGCGATCGACGATCTGTTCGGCGTCCACAGCAACGTCCCCAACCCACCCTTCACCGCCCAGGAACCCGCGACCAGTTCGAAGCCGAACATCTTTATCTTCTCCCCTGCGCGGGTCAGTGTCTGGGACGAGGTACTGGAAATCGTCAAAGACGTGACCTTCAACAAGACCGGTCGGCCTCATAAGCGAGAATTCTACGAGAACCTGTTCGAGGGTGTCTGGCAAAGGAAACCGGGCGATATTCTCGTCCTGCTTTTCGCCCTCGACACGGAGGACCGCATCCCGGAAGGCTATGAGGATCTTCTCATCGGCTCGTGGTCTGGGATCGAATCGAGCTTGAGAGAAGGCATGGCAATTGAAATGACCAACCAAACGCGTGATATGAAGGTCATTCTCATAGCGGCGCCACGTGCGGCCCAACTGGAATCCCTCGTTCGAAACTCCTCGTTGCTCCGCACGCTCGGCACCCCGGAGGAAGCGAACGAAGAAGGGGTTGCCGCAGAGCATGGAGCCTCCTTGCCGGCCCCCTTCTCGACCATTCAGTTCGCTAACGGCGTGGAAGTCCGCTTCCTCGGAGTCTGTACGCACCCCAGCACGGGCCAGCCTTGGTGGGAACCGGACGGCACGCCTTTGGAGACGGCGCCCTATGAAAGTACCGGTAGCCGCCTGGAAGAGCAGGAGGGATATGTTTACTACGAGTTCGCCGCGGAGATCCTGGGCGGCGATCATCCCTCGATCCGGTGGAAGGTCCCCGGGGGCACCCGCAGTTCCGACACCGGACAAGCCATCGGACCGGACGGCCAGCATCTCGCTCACACCCATGCGTATACCGCCAATCAACCGCTCGACGCGGAGGTCGCGAATGTCTTCCTGGGCCTCGCTGCCGATGAATGGGAAACGCCCGCCGTGCATGCCAGGCCCGACAACGAAGGGTCCTACACCCTGAAGGACGGCCACGCCATCGCGTTCGGCAGCGCGTACGAAAGGGAAGGTCAGACGTACGTCCCCGTTACCACGAATATCCCCTACACGGTAATGGCCAAGCGCCTGGTCGCCATCGATATCGAGGGCAACCTGCATACGGGCGGCATGTCCGGCTCCGGCGGCAACGTCTTGCAGAGCAGCACGTATAACTTCGATGTACCACTGGGTCGCATCAAGGAGTTCCGCTTCCAGACCCGGCCCTACCTCTGGATCGAGTTCCACAACGTGTCACTGCGTCGTGGGCAGAAGACCGACTTTCGCGTCGATTTCGCCGCGGCTTACAATCCGGATGCCGTCGACGGGGTGACCCTTCCCGATGTGGATCGTGAGACGGTGATGCTCGATCTGGCCTCAGGCGAACTCGTCGAGATCCCGCGTGGTGCGTCGGAGACGAACATGGCCGAGGCGATCCTGGCGCTGGGCCGGGGCGATCTGGTCCACGACGGCGGTGCCCTCATCCTCGTGCGAAACGCGACGTCCGAGCAGGCTGAGAACATGGCGGGAATGCCGTTTAGCACTTATCCCATTAGCCCCGACCTGCCCCAGGCTCTGCAAGTCACCACGGCCGAGGGACACCGCTACGAGATCAAGGTCCTCGCCGTCGACGAGGGCAAGAGCTGCACGCTCAAGTGTACGTTGCTATCCGAAGCGGAGGCCGTTAGCAACCGTGTCAGAGCGGAATTGCCTAACGGCGTCACAGTCGAGTTTCTGGCGTATTCGCACCTGGTCCCCAGGGGTGGGCTTTTCTGGTTCGACCCGCAGGGCCAAGAGACCACCATTCCCGGGGTCTACGAGGCCGACGTCGAGGGGCTGGGCACGATCCTGGCGCTGCGGGTCCAGCCGTCCGAGGCGCGCTTGACCGTGCAGGTGTATCGTGGTCCCGACGCGCAGAACATTGAGAAGCAGTGGCAGCTTCCCGGAACCGACATATGGCTCCTGGCTTTGGGCCAGGAGCGTAACTTCGCCAATCTGCGCGTCCTCACGGAACAGACGCTGCCGCCAGTGATCGAGACCATCGCTCTGACCGAGGAGAACCTGGGTCAACTGGTCGAGGTCAACCGGTGCGGTATCGCCAGTATCGTGGACCTGCACGTCTTAGACGAAGCCGTGTCCGAGATGATGATGGGCGAGATGGCGCGGACGATGGGTCTGCCTCCGGAGTACAGTATGGATGGCGAAATGGCCAAGTCCATGGGACTGCAGGACATGGTCGAGCCGCCCACTTTGGGCTTCTCCACCATCAATGCCCCGGACTCGCACCAGAGTATCGTGGCGCTGCTGGACAAGGAAGGCCGCACCTATCCGGTCAATCAGATCGAGGGTTCCTATCCCAACGCCATCTATGGCGCCAGGTTATGGCCCGGCAAACTAGCCGGGATCGTGGTGGAAGCCGCTCCCGTTCACAGTGCAGATGTCCGCTTGCGCAACATTTCGCTGACTCCTCAACGCGTCACCGAGATCCGGATTGAGCCCGATCCAGAACGGCAACTCCTCTGGAGGCGGAGCTACGCGTCACTGCTGCGTGAAATCCTGACCAACAGCATCGCGCGATATCGCAAGGATCACGGCGGCCGATTCCCCAGCCAACTCGAAGCCCTGCGGAGAAACCACGACGACGACGCTTTCCGCTGGCTTCTGGCCAACATCGCTCACGTGGGAGCAGACAAAAGCCCCGATGATGACCCACGAACCGTAATCGCCTACGACAAAACCCTGCTGGCCCAAGGCCAGGGCACGTACGTCTTCTACTCCGACGGCCAATTCGAATTCGAAAGCCCCCTCGAACTTACGGAACTCGGCCTGCTTCCCAACAGCTCCGGACCTGACACGTGGCAGAACATGGGGGTATCGGTGCCGTCGGACGCGAACGATACGAGGTCGCTGGCGCCGGGAATTTGGCTGGACGGGATCGGCAGTGCGCCGGACAGTCGCGTGTTTATCAGCACGGTGCGCGATACGGCCGAGACGGAGGGCCGGGTGTATCGCTTCGTCCTGAGCAACAAGGCGGACGAGGTGTTGGCGCCGATCTATTACGCGAGCTTCGAACAAGCGGACGGCAAACTGTGGGAGAAGTACACCTTCGATACATACTACCATTATCGCGAGCTCGAAGCGTTTCGTCTCCAATGGCGATCGGCGGCCGGAGAGGTGGCCGTGGCACCGACGGGGCACGGGGAGATCCTGGCCGCCGCGGCCAATGCGCCGAACCTACCCCGGGCGCTGAACGCGCCGCCGGGGCAACACGCCCTGACCTTCGATGGCAAGGACGATTACCTCTACGTCCCCGATAGCGAGAGCCTGCGCACCGCCGAGCAACTCAAGGTCGAGATGTGGTTCAAGCCTCAGTTCCCGCCGGGGCCCTACGACCACCGCCCCGGCTGGGCCCTGCTCGCCAAGGGCGCCTACCTGGGGACCGGCCGGGTGAGCAACCAAGGCTTCGGTATCGTACTGGTCAAGCACGACGACTGTCCCAACGACTTCGCCTTCGACTTCTGCAGAACATCGGAGAACAGCCTGAACATGACCGGAGTGCTGTACAGGCAGCCTCACAACTGGATGCACTTCTCCGAGACCTTCCAGCGCGGCTCGTACATCCCGGCCCCGGGTCAGCCGCTGGTCTTCGGCCGTTTCCTGATCCCCAGCGAACTGCCCTTCCGGGGCCAGATTGCCGAGATTCGCCTCTGGGACGCGGCCACCAGCGGCGATACGGCGCAATACGAAAAAGCCCCCTTGACCGGCAGCGAGCCCGGCCTGCTCGCCTGCTGGACCTTCGAAGAAGGCGCCGGCCCCATCGCCCGTGACATCTCTCCAAACGCCAACCACGCCCGTCTGGGCAGTTCCATAACGACCGATGACAACGATCCAGGCTGGCTCGACCTCGGCGAGCTCGTACGCGACACACCCGAACCCTAGATCGAGGCAGATCGTCTGTAACGCCTATCACGTTCGCGCAATGATGCATTTGGAACAGCAAGGCTTTGCGGATCTGGCGGGCAGTGGTTGATGCGGGGGAATTTCCTTGGAATGATTGCGGAGAATGTACGTCCTGACGGCGGGTCATGGGCCCGGCCGGAGCAGGTGAAGGAGAAAGATCATGAAGGCATACGAAGCGAATCAGAAGATGGATCGGCGGCGTTTCCTGTATTCGGCTACGGCTCTCGGCGCGGGCCTGTCTCTGACGCCAACGGTACTTGGCGCCGCCCAAGCGGTGAAGAAACCGGACGCGCTGAACGTCGCACTGATCGGCGCGGGCGAACAGGGCAGAACGCTGGCGGAAGCGGCGATCCGCATTCCGGGCGTGCGCTTCCAGGCCGTCTGCGACATCTGGCCCTACAGCGCCAAACGTGCGGCCGGGCGACTGCGCGCGTACAAACACGGGCACAACAAATACGAAGACTATCGCGAGATGCTGGCGCAGGAGAAGGGCCTTGACGCGGCGATCATCGCGAGCCCCGATTGTTTTCACGCCGAGCACACGGTTGCCTGTCTGGAGGCGGGCCTGCACGTTTACTGCGAGAAAGAGATGTCTAATACGCTGGCCGGCGCGCGCAAAATGGTCGAGGCGGCCCGGCGCACGGGCAAACTGCTGCAAATCGGCCATCAGCGGCGCAGCAACCCGCGTTATATCTTCTGCCGAGACACACTTCTGAAGAAACTGGCGCTGCTGGGCAGAATCACCGCCATCAACGGCCAATGGAATCGTTCCGTGCACGATCCGGAGGGCTGGCCCAAAGACTACGAGCTGGACGTCGCGGTGTTGAAACGCTACGGCTACGAATCGATGCATCAACTGCGCAACTGGCGCTGGTACAAACATCTCGGTGGCGGGCCCATCGTCGATCTCGGTTCGCACCAGATCGATATCTACAACTGGTTCCTCGACGCTCAGCCCACCTCGGTCCTGGCCAGCGGCCGGACGAACTACTATGACAAGAAGACCCACGAGTGGTATGACACCGTGATGGCGGTCTACGAATATGATGCGTCCCAAGGTCCCGTCAGTGCCCAGTACCAGACCATCAGCACCAACAGCAGCCAGGGTTACTTCGAGTCATTTATGGGCCACGAAGGGACCTTGTTGGTGTCCGAGAAGGCGGCGCGTTGTCGGGTCTATCGCGAGAGCTGGGTGGACGAGAAAAAATGGGACCCGTGGGTCCGCCAAGGCTATCTGAGCGAGCCGGAAGTGCCGAAGTCGGAGAAACCGAAGTCGAGTGGCGTAACGCTCGATGTGCGCGAGTCGATCCCGGCGCCGAGCTATCAACTGCAACTGGACGTAATCGAGCGTGTGCACCAGCCGCACCTGGAGAATTTCTTTGATGCCGTCCGGGGCAAGGCTACACTGACCTGTCCGGCCGAGATCGGCTATGAGACCGCCGTGACGGTACTGAAGGTCAACGAGGCCATCGCCGCCGGACGCAAGCTCAATTTCAAACCCGCAGAGTTCGTCGTCTAGACCGAGACGCCGTTATTGAGCCCACTTGATCAGCTCGGGATGGGAATCCTGGAGGACCGGATCGGCCGGCCGCAAGCGGGCGTTCATATCGAGCAAACCATGCTCGGCGATCTGGAACGTGCACGTGTAAGAGGAAGTCTGTCCCTCGGGCGCCTCCGAGGCCATCGCCAACACCTGGAAGTCATCGCGGGCCGCGTAGCGCAGGAACAGCTCGACGGCGAACAGCTCGGCCGGTGCTCCGTGGAAATCAACCGTGCAACGGACCTGCACGTCGTCGCCCTGGCAGACACGGTCTCTGGTATCCACCGTCGTCGCGACGTCGCGAATCACGACGCGCTGCCAATGATCGAGCAGCGCCGCCTCGGCGGCCAGCGCCTGGTGGAGCGGATCGCAATCATCGGCCGTGAGCCTGGCGACCTGGTGCTTGGCCGGCAGGTAGAACTTCTGCGCGTATTCGGCCAGGACGCGGTTCATGTTGAAGCCCTTGCAGGCGGTGGCGACCGAATGTTTCATCATGGCCACCCACTCAGTCGGAATCCCCACCTCATTGCGGTCGTAGTAGAGTTCGGCGATCACCGCCTCGAGCAGATCGTAGATCTGGTTCGCCTCGGCCACCTCGCGCAATTCGGCATGCTGGTAGGAATCGCCGGCGGTGATGGCCCAGCCGTTCTGTCCATCGTAGGCCTCGGGCCACCAACCATCCAGCACGCTGAGATTCAGCACGCCGTTGATGGCGGCCTTCATTCCCGAGGTGCCACTGGCTTCGTTCAGACGCATGGGCGTGTTCAGCCAGACGTCGGCGCCCCAGGCCAGATGCCGGGCGACGTCGACGTCGTAGTCCTCCAGAAAGATCACGCGATCTTCGAGGTGGTAATCGCGGGCGAATTCGATGACCTGGCGAATCATGTCCTTGCCCGCGCCGTCGGCCGGATGCGCCTTGCCGGCGAAAAGCAACTGGACCGGTTTGCTCGTATCGGTCAGGATGGCTTTGAGTCGCTCCCTGTCCCGGAGGATGAGCGTGGCACGCTTGTACGGGGCGAAGCGCCGGGCATAGACCACGGTCAGGTACTCCGGGTTCAGCAGGCGCGTCACGTTCTGGATACGGTTCTGGATGTACCCCTTGGCGGCCAGATCCTGGGCGAGCTTGCGGCGCACGAACGTCACCAGGTTCTGCTTGTTCTTGCGATGCGCCTCCCAGATCTCTTCGTCGGGCACGTGTGCGATCTTCTCACCCAACCCCTTACTGCTGGCGCAATGGATATAGGAGGGACCGACGTGGCGACCGAGCATTTCGGTAAATGGCTGGCTCAACCACGAGCGATGCACGCCGTTGGTCACGTAGTCGATGGGAATCTCCTGCGCCTGCCAGTCGGGATAGAGGGCGGCCCACATCTGCCGCGAGACATCCCGGTGCAGCTTGGAGACGGCGTTGACGTGTGTCGAGAAGCGGATCGCCAGCGCGGGCAGCCAGAACACGTCCTTGTCCTCGCCCACGACAGCCAGCGCCGCCAGTTCGTCGAACGTCAGGCCCAGCGCCTCGGCTTCCGGTTCGAGGTATTCCTTGACCAGCTCGACCTTGAAACTCTCATTGCCGGCGGTGACGGGCGTGTGGGTCGTGAACACGGTTGAGGCCCGCACCAGGGCCTTGGCCTCGGGAAAGCTGAGCTGGCGCTCGTGCATCAGTTGCTGCAACCGAGCGACCGTCAACAGCGCCGAATGCCCTTCATTGATATGATAGATCGTGGGATGGAGATCGAGCCGCTCCAGGGCCTTGACGCCACCGAGGCCCAGCACGATCTCCTGCTGCAAGCGTTTCTCGCGGTCGGCCACGTAGAGTTCACGGGTGATGTCGCGGAAGTCGGGCGGGTTGTCATCAATGTCCGTATCGAGCAGAATGAGCCGAGTCCGGCCGACCTCGATCTCCCACAGCTTGACGCGCAACGCCCGGCCCAGGAGCGTCATGTCGACGTAAGCCTTCTCCCCGTGGCGGTCGCGCAGCTCGCGCACCGGGATCAGGTGGTTGTCGAACTCCAGGAACAGCTCCTCCTGGTAGCCGTCGAGGTTGATGCGCTGGGTGAAGTAGCCGAACTTGTAGATCAGGCCGATACCGATGACCGGCAGCGCCATATCGGAGGCCGCCTTGAGGAAATCACCCGCCAGGATGCCGAGCCCCCCGCCATAGATAGGAATACATTCGTGCAGGCCGAATTCCATGGAGAAGTAGGCGATGATGTCGTCGGGGCCCAGGCCGTTCGTCCGGCCGGCCTCCGACGCTTCGCTGTGGGACATGTACTCCTGGTAGTTCTCCCACACCTGGTCCAGCTCGAACAAAAAGCCCTCGTCCTGCGCCAGCTCATCGATCCGCTCCTGCGCCAGACTCATCAGCAGGCGGACGGGGTTGTGCTTGACCTTTTGAAACAGCGGCGCGTCGACGCGGTAGAACAGCCGAATGGCGTCGTAGTTCCAGGTGGACCAGAGGTTGTAAGCCAGGCTGTAGAGCCGTTCGAGGGTCTCGGGGTACCGGGGGTAGACGAAGACGTTTTTGAAAGCCATGCTCTCGCTCCTGAGCAAAATCGACCCAACGTACGTGACCCCGTGCTGCGCCGGGGGGCCCTGTCCGCGCAACAGGACCCGATATCAAAGGAGCTTATCCGAAGTTGTAGTGCTTCTTGACCGCCTCTTCCACGTTCCAGACACAGTCGAGGTCTTGAGGAAAGACAACGTAATCGCCCGGACCAAAGGCAACGGATCCTTCGCTGTCGGTGACGGTCACCTTGCCCTCGAGAATCAGGCAGGTCTCCGTCTGCGTGTACGACCAGTCGAAGGAACTGGGCTCGCAAGCCCAGATGGGCCAGGCCTTGCAGCGATCGACTTCCTGTTTTGTTGGTTTGCGTACGACGATATCTTTGACTGTCGGCATCGTCCCCTTTCTCCTACCGAAAGACTCAGCATTGAATAGGCGTTTTCAAGAAGGACGTCATTATACTGAGATCGACCCATTTGGGAATACCCTGGCGGTTTTTCTTGAAAGCGCCTGGCCCCGCCCCGCACTTGGCGATACACTCTCGACTTCGCCACTGACGGATTTTTGGAAGGAAACAGGACAGGGATGAACCAAGAGCAATTGACCCGCTTCGAACGCTGGTTCGCTGGATATACCAACCGTTTTTTGGGACATGACGACATCGTCGACGCCAATCTCCGGCTCAAGCAAGAGCACACGCAGCGCGTTCGCACCGAGAGCGTGTTGCTGGCGCAGGAATTGGCGCTCAGCGAGGATGAAACGCGGATCGCGGAGTTGATCGCGTTGTTTCACGACGTCGGTCGGTTTCCGCAGTTCGCGGAATACCGAACGTTCAACGATCCGAAGAGCGTGAACCACTCGGCGCTGGGGGTCCAGATCCTGCGCCAGGAGGGCGTGCTGGAGGCACTGACTCCCCAGGAGCGGCAGTGGGTGGAGACCGGCGTGGGCCTGCATGGGCGCAAAGCGCTGCCCTCGGCGCTGACCGGCCGGGCGCTGCTGTTTGCCAAGATCATCCGCGATGCCGACAAGATCGATATCTTCCGCATCGTGGCCGAGCTTTACGAGCAATACCGGGACGATCCGGACAATTTCATGATCGAGATCGATTTGCCCGATGAGCCGGGCTATACGCCGGAGGTGTTGGAAGCTGTCGCGAACGGCAAGCTGCTCGACTTCACGCAGTTGCGCACGCTCAACGACGCCAAATTGAACCAACTGGGCTGGGTGTACGACCTGAACTTCACGGCGTCGCTGAAGCGCATCGACGAGTGCAGATTCTTACCAACGCTGTTTTCCTTCCTGCCGCCGGACGACAAAATCCAGCAGGCCTGCGGCAAGATCCAGGACTACGTCACGGCAAAGCTGGCACAGAACGCGTGACCGCGTGAAGCCTTAAGTCGTGTCAGTCTTGCCCGCGTCGGCGGCAGCGGCCACGGCCCCGCATGGGGCCGCCACGTCCGTGCTCGGGTCCGCCCGCTCCACGTCCGTATGGTTGTGGACCGGCCGGTTCGCCGACTTCGACGGGACCGCCTTCGATGGAGAGGGCTTTGCCGTTGACGAGGGCGTCGGCCACCTTCTTGCGGGCGGCCTCGACGATGCGACCGAACGTTTGGCGCGAGACGTTCATCCGCTGCGCCGCCTCCTCCTGGTAGAGCCCTTCCAGATCGGCCAGCCGGAGGGCTTCCAGTTCATCGACCGTCAGCGCCACCTGCTGCAACGCGCGCAGCGGCACGCCGCGCGGCTTGTAGTAGGTGGCCTGAGGCATCTGGGCCACGCGCCGACATTGTCTGGGTCTGGGCACGTTCTGGACTCCCACAATAGCAGCAACTCACGTTGACGCCCGATGGCCACAGAGTGACACAGCGTCACTTCGGACTTCACATCGACTCAGATGTTAACGAAAATGTCGCGCCCGAACAACAGGGCAATACACTCTCGCCCAAACTCTCCCGCAAGCGCCGCTGCGCCTCCGAACCGGTGCAATGGCATGGGATCAACGTTTGCGGCGCCATGGAACGCAGCGCATCGACAGTCCGTTCGAGGCGATCCTGGCCCGCATGGAGCAGGTGAAAACCACCGATGACCGCCCGAATTCGGGAGATCCCACTCGCGCGCCGGACGGCCTGCAACGTATTGATCAGCCCGGCGTGACAACAACCGACACACACAACCAATCCCTCCGCCGTCTCAATCCACAGGGCTTGATCGTCCGTAGTCGGGTCGGGTTCCTGTCCGCCCTCGTCCAAGAAGAAGGGACCCCCTACGTCCTCGAAGTCCGTGGCGCGGGCGATGGGGCCGGTTACGCCGACCTGCGGCGCGATCGACACGGGTCGGTCCGACCATATGACTTTTTCGACGGGCAGTTGCTCGATCGCCGCCCGCGCCGCCGCGGCGATGCCGACCGCCCGAGCCGGGCGCGAGGGGTGAATGCTATACCGCGCCACGAAGGCATCAGGATGCACGACCATCTGCGCCTGGGGCGCCTGGGCAACGACGTCGGGCAATCCGTCGGCGTGATCGTAGTGGCCGTGACTGAGGACGATGACATCCGCCTTATTGAGCGGGACCCCGAGCCGGCGGGCATTGGGCCTCAGCGCGTCGCCCTGACCGGTATCAAAGAGGATGCGCTTGCCGGCGGTCTCGATCCAAAACGACAAACCATGCTCGGCCACGAGTCCCTCACCCGCCTCGTTGTCGACCAGCACCGTAATGCGAACGTCGGAGGCCATCATGGTTCCCTTCGCTGCATGAACTTGGCCTCGGCCCAGGCCATGACGCGCTGCTCGTGGCGCAGTTCCGCCCGCAAACGGTACAAGGGGCCCGTGACGGACAGTATCCACGCACAGACCTGAACGGGTGCGTCGCAAGGGACGGGCCAAACGAACCGAACGTGAAGGTCGCCGGTCAGTCCCTTTACGCCGTGATGGAAGAGGCAATGGGTCATGGCCGAATCGAGCAAGGAAGCGACCACGCCACCGTGCAGGATGCCCGTATACCCCTGTAGGGTCGGCCGCGCCTGAAACGTCGTACGTACCGTTTCCCCGTCGGCCTCGAAAGTCAACTTCAGAGACCGGGGATTGCAGGCACCGCACATCAAACAGTGCGCGTGATCGTTCCCGGCGGCCTCCGCCACGAAATCCTTAGTGGTCGCAGACATTGTCACCCACTTGGAGCGTTCCCGCCAGGTAATCACTGACGAGCGCTTCGGGCGTGTCGACCGGCGCGCCGACGATCACTTCAATGCCCCTGTCGGTGAACAGCATCTGGGCCCGCTGGCCCATCCCGCCGGCAATGACCAGGCGCACGCCCTGCTCGGCCAGCCACGCCGGCAATACCCCCGGCTCGTGCGCCGGCGGATCCAGCACGACTTGGCGCTGGATGGTCTTGCTCTCAGTGTCGACGTCGACAACGGCAAACTGGCCGCAATGGCCAAAATGGGCCGTCAATTTCCCGTCGGCCAAGGGAATGGCGATCTTCATGGTATCAGACTCCTTCATGCTCTTCTCTTGGGATTCGTTCTCTGCCGGACCTTCTTCCACGTTCAGTAAGGGAGCGAACGCATGGGCGAACGCCTGCGCGGTCCCACTGCCCTTGTCAAACTCGATATAGGGCCGGCCCGCGTCGCAGGCGCGTGCGACGGTCGGGTCCATCGGAATGCGGCCCAAAAACGGGACGCCGAAATCCTGGGCGATCTGCTCGCCGCCGATGCCGGGGAAGATGTCCGTGCGCTTCTGGCAATGAGGACAGACAAACCCGCTCATGTTCTCGATGATGCCCGCGACCGGTAGGCTCAACTGCTTGCAAAACGTCACACACTTGCGCACGTCCACGACCGCCAGATCCTGCGGCGTGGTGACGATCACGACCCCGTCGATCGAGCCCAACACCTGCGCCGTAGACAACGCTTCGTCACCCGTGCCCGGCGGACAATCGACGACCAGGTAGTCCAGCTCGCCCCAGGCGACGCCTTCGGCAAACTGCTGGATCATGTTGTGCTTCATCGGCCCGCGCCAGATGACCGCTTCATTCGGACTCTGTAACATCAGCCCGATGCTCATGACCTTCAGCGTCTCGGCATAAACGACCGGCTGAATTTTCTCGTCCACCGCGTGCAATTGGGTCTCTTCGAGATCCAGCAGCTTCGGCACGCTCGGCCCGTGGATGTCCACATCGAGGAGGCCGACGCGCCGGCCTTGTCGCGCCAGCCAGGCGGCCAGATTCACCGCGACGCTGCTCTTGCCCACCCCGCCTTTGCCACTGAGGACGAGATACTTGTGCTTGATACCCGTTGTCATTCACTTCTCCTTGTGCCCGTTACCTTTCTCCAGCCCGCGTTGCACCGCGTCCCAGAGTGTCACGACCTGCTCTCTCAATGGCCCATCCGTGTATTCCGGGATCGATTGCCCGGCCACCTGGGCCTCGGTTACGGCCGGATCGTACGCAATCCGCCCGGCCGTTGCAACGCTTCTTTCACGGGCCCTGGCCTCGATGCGTCCCGCCACCTCCGGATTGATGTCCCACTTATTGATACACACCAGCGCCGGAATCCCGAAGTGGTCGGCCAGATCGATCACGCGATTCAGATCGTGCTCGCCCGACAGCGTCGGTTCGGTCACCACCAGCACCAGATCGGCGCCGCTGATCGAGGCGATCACCGGACAACCGATCCCGGGTGAGCCGTCCACGATCAATAGTGATTTGTCCTCCTCCTCGGCGATCCTTTTGGCTTCCTTGCGGATCAGGCTGACGAGCTTGCCGCTGTTCTCCTCGGCAATCCCCAGCTTGGCGTGGACCAGCGGCCCGAAGCGCGTCTCGGAGAAGAACCACTGCCCATTGATGGCCTCTTCGAAATCGATCGCCTTGACCGGGCAGAAATGCACGCACACACCGCACCCTTCGCACGCCACCGGATCGACCGCGTAGGTCTTGGCCACCACGTCGTTGCTGATATTGCTCAGTTTCACCGCGTCGAACCGACAGACCTCGGCGCACCGCTGGCAGCCAATGCAGGCCTCGCTGCGAATTCGTGCGAGCTTGCCCCCGCTGAAGTCGTGCGTCGCGCGCACGTCAGGCTTGAGGATCAGATGCAGGTCAGCCGCATCGACGTCGCAATCGGCCAACACCGCGCTGTCCGCCAGCGCCGCAAAGGCGGCCGTGATGCTCGTCTTGCCCGTCCCGCCTTTGCCACTGATGACGACTATTTCTTGCATCAAGGCTTTTCCTTTTCTCGTTGTTGAAATGAAACGACCTGGTTTGCTTCGTCTTTCGTTTCCGCCCCGAAGAACCGCTCGCGCCACCAGCAGAAGTGACCCCACTGATTGTCGAGCTGGTACGTGTCGTCCCCGGGTACCGCGGCCTGGCAGTCCATCTCCGCGAGCAACGCATCGCCGGGACCATCGAAAGCCAATAGGTTGTAGGCGCATTGAATCAAGACAAATCGTCTATTGGCCGCGGCGGTGTTGCCGTTGTGGTCGGGATGATGTCGGATTGCCGCATCGCGATAAGCGCGTTTCAACTGCTCGGCGCCGGCATGGTCCGGCACGTTGAGCATCCGGCACGCAACTCGTCGAGCGGCCAGATCGCGGTTGATCCGCTCCATGAATTCGAGGTCATGCTTCAATCGACGGCCATCCTCTCACCCAGGCGCTCGCGCAGTGTCTGGAACATCTGCTGGTATTCCGGCAGCGCGTCCACGATCATCGTGCCGGATGAATACGCCTCGGCAATCCGCCGGTCGTCGGGAAGGGCCGCGGCGATGGTAATGTCTTCCGCCTGGCACCAAACCCGCGTCTCGTCGTTGCCGATCCCCTCGCGATTGATCACCACCGCAAAGGGCAGTTTCATCTCGCGTACCAGCCCCACCGCCAATTTCAGATCGTTCAATCCGAACGGCGTCGGCTCCGTCACCAACAACACGAAATCCACGTTCCGCAACGCCGCGACCACCGGACACGATGTCCCCGGCGGCACGTCGACAATCGCCACGGCCTCGGGGTCGATCCACTCTTTGACACTGTGGATCATCGAAGGTGTGCGCACGTGCCCGATCTCAAGCCGGCCGCTGACGAAGCCGAGTTCGCCGACGTGCCCGGTTTCGAGCGTGCCGATCTTGAGCGCCTTGGGTCGAAGTGCCCCGCTGGGGCAGACCAGCCAGCAGCCCGCACACGAATGACACAATGGTTCAAACGTCAGTACCTGTCCCCCGACCGCGACGATCGCCCCGTACTGGCAGATCTGACCACACTGCCCGCACCCGGTACACTTGGTCGCATCGACCTCGGGCACGTCGACCATGACGTCACGCCGCTGCGTAATCGTCGGCTTCAGGAAGATATGCCCGTTCGGCTCTTCCACATCGCAATCGAGATACTGGGCCGGCCGCCCCGTCCCGGCGTACAACTTCGCTAGATTCGTCGCGACCGTGGTCTTGCCCGTGCCGCCTTTACCGCTGGCGACGGCTACCACAAAGCCTTCGGCCATACTAATTTCCCATCCCGGCGTGCGAGTCCACATTCGGGCCCGCCGCCTCCGTCAGAGTCCCGGCCTTGAACTGCTCGACCGCTTCGGCCACGGTGCCGCTGACGCCAACGTAGAGTTTGACGTTGCCGGCCCGCAGCGTCCGTTCGGCGTTCGGGCCACAGTTTCCTGTCAGCACGGCGACCGCCCCGGCGTCGATCACGTTCTTGCCCGAGCCGATCCCTGCGCCGCCACCGGCCGAGACGTTGTCGTTTGCAATCGCCTCGAACCCCATCGTCTCCGTATCGACCAACACGAAATACGCCGCCCGACCAAAGCGCGGGTCCACCGGCGAATCCAGATCCTTGCCGACTGATGTCACGGCAATCTTCATGTGTTCTTCTCCCAAGTTAAATACGCCGGACTGCAAACTCGGGTGGCAGCCTCAACTCCGAAGGAGTTGGGGATGGTTGTCACCCCAGATCGCCTCTTGCCATTGACGGGATGACCACTTCAACCATCCCCAAGCTCCGCTTGAAACTCCCACCCAAGGGACTACTTCGAGGTTGCTTCGGCCTCGAGTTCACCGATCCGCTTGTTGATATCTTCCAAGGCCCCCTGGAAATGCGCTGCCTGCTGCTTGAGGCTCTCCAGTTCCAGCTCGCGGGTCGGCGCCGCCGGCCCGTACGCCGGATAGGCCGGATAGGCCCCGACCGCCGGTGCCGAGCCGAACTGTCCAAAGCCGGCCCCGAAACCTCGACCGCGGCCCCAGCCACCACCGCGACCACGACCGCCGCCCCAGAAACCACGTCCGCGGCCGCCTACCGGATTCGCATAACCCGGCACGCCATATCCCGCACAAAAACCTGCCGCTCTTCCCGTCATCGGACCAGCGCCGACCGGGCCTGTTCCATCGCCACCTGGCATTGTCATGCTCCTTTCAAGAAAAGCTATTCGCGTACCATTTTCGTGCCACACTGGGGGCAGTCCCGACCGACGCAGGGCTCGCCCCGCACGTGCGGCACCTTCGCCCCGCAATTCGGACAGACGCAATTGCCGCCCGGGCCGGCTCCGTAGGAACTGCCCGACTGACCGCCACCGACACCCCGGCCGCGACCGCCGCCGCCACCTTGGCCTCCGCCGGCACCCCGGCCGCCGCCTTGTCCACCGCCGCCCCCACGCGGCCCGGTTCCATCTTGTCTGGGCATCGCCAACTCCTTTCCAGTCAACATTCTGCCAAAACACGCTACTTATATTATGGGCATATGCTCATAATAAGTTCAACGAAAAATCCGAAATTGGCAAAAAAAACGCTGTTTGGCCCCCTGGCGACCCAGAATCAGCGATCCTATTGCCCCTCGTCGCCGTAGGAGAAGCCGTGTGTTGCATGTCACGCACGTTGGTCAGTGGAATCACAAACGAAACAATGAAGGAGAGCACAATGGCGAAGATCGGCCTTTTCTATGGCAGTACCACCGGCAGCACCCTCAAGGTCGCGGAGCAGATTCAACAGGCATTCGGCGAAGACGCGGTCGACCTGCTGGACGTCCGGCAGGCCTCGCCCGACGATCTGAAACGCTACGAGGCGCTGATCTTCGGTACCTCCACCTGGCACTGGGGCGGGCTCCAGGACGAATGGGCCGTCTTCGAAGACACCCTCAGCGCCGAGGCCCTGTCCGGCAAAAAGGTCGCTTTCTTCGGCCTGGGCGACCAGCAGCGTTACCCCGACCACTTCGTCGACGGCATTGGCCTGCTCTACGAGAAGGTCAAACCCCTCGGCGCCCAGCTCGTCGGCGCCTGGCCCCAGGATGGCTATACCTACAACGCCTCGGCCGCCGAACTCGACGGGCAGTTCGTCGGATTGGCCCTCGACGAGGATTCCCAACCCGAAAAGACGCCTGGCCGCATCCAGACCTGGGTCCAGCAGCTCAAGCAGGAACTGGGCTGAATCCGGCATGTGGCATGTCGGCGCGCGTGACGCCGGGCGCCGACATGCCCCAATTCGGGCCCCCATGCCAGCCACCGGAGCCCAGGACCCGCGACACACCACCGCCAAGCACCCCAGAACGGTGAAAAAAACCCATCCCACAGGCCCAAGGCGGCTTTTTCCCCGCCGTACCGCGGAACGCGCAATCGTATCCTAACATAAGGCTTGCCTTGGGGCACCGATAGCTCTATACTGGGGTAGTGGTTTCCAGGTTTGTGCGCTCTGTGAGGTGGGAAAAGAGGGTGTACTCGGAGGTTCCCTGGTCAATCCGACAGGTTTTGCCCTTAGATCTCGTCTAGCCCCTTCACAGCCAGCTAATGCCCGACGGAAAGGCAGGGTGGAGCGCGCAGTCCCAGAGCGTTTGTGCCGCGCACGAGAGGCGCTATAGACCGCACGCGGCATGGCGCAAGCAGCCCACCCGAGGAAAGGAGGTGATGCGCTGGAGGAAGTGGCCGTCTTGTTAGCGTGACAGCTTAACGTCTGTCTACTGAAAGGGCGGCAAGAGAAAAATAGCAGAGAACATGGGGCGGGACGCGTGTTCCGACGTGTGGTCGGATCGCCTTAGTAGCATTATCTTATGCGACGGAGGTGTGTCATGTGTAGAGCATTAGTCTGTTGGGTTTCGTTTGTGGCGGTACTCAGTTTGGCGTTCGCCGGCGGGGCACAAGCGCAAGACCCCAATCTGGTAGGGTGGTGGACCTTGAGTGAAGGCTTTGGAGAGATGGCCTTCGACGTGTCTGGCACCGGCATGCACGGAACGATCAACAACGCGGCCAACGGTCTGGGCGCCGACGGCTCGGTCTGGGTCGACGACGCAGACCTGGGCACCGTCATCAGTTTTGACGGTACGGCGAGCGGCGCTTATGTCCGGGCCGGCGACATTCCGCAGATGACACTGGAGAACAACTTCACCTGGGCCTTCTGGGCCAAACAGGCGCCGGGCAACGGCAGCAACGAGATCATTCTCGGCAATCGCATGGACGAGAATGCCGTCGATTTCGCGCCGCGGCAGTTCATCAAATTCACGCCGACCAAGTTCGAGTGGCACATGAACGGCAACGGCGACGACAACATGGAGTACGAGGACATTCCCGATGACGTGTGGCTCCACCACGTCGTCGTCAAGACCGGCGCTCAGTTGACCTACTACCGCAATGGTATGGCGGCCGGCGCCGGGACCATCACCCAAGCCCTGGACTTCCCTCAGCCGCTCTATTTCGGTGGTGACAACGAGGGCGCCGAGGGCGAGAACTGGGCGGGCTCCATGAGCGACGTGCGCATCTACGACGGGGCGCTGTCGCAGGAGCAGGTCCAGGCCATCATGGGCGGGCCGGCACCGGCCACACTGGCGGCCTGGGAAGATGCGGCCAAGGCAGCCCGGCCGGGCTTCCTCGCGACCAACGTCGAAGACGGACTCTATGACATCGGCGCCTTCGGCGGCGAGCAGACCTACGAGTTCGTCCTCCAGAGCAATCCCGACGAAGAGCAAGCCAGCATGTGCCTGATCGGCCGCCGTGATTTCGGCGACGTCCAGGCCGGCCTGAAGTACGAGCAGTGGAACAACACCGGGACCTACGGCGCGACCCTCTTTGGCGTAGCTGACTACGACTACGGCGTGGCCACCGACCCCGGTCTCTTCACGCATCTGGTCTTCGTCGCCAGCACCGAAGCCGGCACGACCGCCCTGTACGTCAACGGCGCCTACGCGGGCTCCGTGGACGCCGCCATCACGCTCTCGGGCCTCGTCGGCATCGGCTACGGCGCCCAGGATCGCGAAGGTGCGGATCCGTTCTTCGATGACTTCGACGGCGCAATCTACGGCGTCGCCATCTACGACCGCGCTCTGTCCCTGGCGGAGATCCGCGTCAACGCCGACACGTACCTCGAAAAGGGCCCGTCGGACATCACCACTCCTGGCGACGCGGTTCTGGGTGTCCCCAACGATGGGGATTGGCCCGGCGCTGAGACGCCCGACCTGGCGATCGACGACGATGTCAACACGAAGTACCTGCACTTCAAAGGCGAGACCGAACCCACCGGGTTCCAGGTAACGCCGATGCTGGGTTCGACCCTGGTCACGGGTCTGACGCTCACCACGGCCAACGATGCCATCGAGCGCGATCCGATTCAGTTCGAGCTCTACGGCTCCAACGAGAGCATCGACGGACCGTACGAGCTGATCGCTGCCGGCGAGGTCGCCGATTTCAACGACGTGGACGCCTGGCCGCGGTTCACCATGAACGCGACGGCGATCACGTTCGAGAACACGGTCGCCTACGAGCACTATCAGATCCTGTTCCCGGCCGTTCGCGACCCGGCTTCGGCCAACAGCATGCAGATCGCCGAAGTCGAGCTCATCGGCGTGCCGGTCATCGTTCGTCCGCCGCTGGTGCTTTGGGTCTCCTTCCATGGCGCCGATGATGCACCTGGAGCCGATGCGGCCGCCTATGGCTTCACCGAGGCCGTCGACAAGCCGTACACCGATCTGCTGGCCGGCGCCGGCTACGACGTGCAGCGCTACATCCAGACGGGCACGCCCGACCTGGACGTGGTCAATGCCGCCGATCTGGTGATCATCAGCCGTTCGGTCTCCAGTGGCAGTTTCTCCGGTGACGCCGCCACCATCTGGAATGGTGTCACCGCGCCGATGATCTGCCTGAACGGCTACACCGCTCGGAGCAGCCGCATGGGCTACAACACCGGCACCAACATCCCGGACACCACCGGAGACATCGCGCTGAGCGTCATCGAGCCGAACCACCCGATCTTTGCGGGCATCGAGCTCGACGCGGACGGCACCACGGTCAATCCCTATGCCGGCGTAGTCACCTATGCCGATGGGACAGTGGCCCGTGGCATCTCGATCGTGACCGATCCGGTCGATGACGAGGCCACCATCCTGGCCCTGGTCTCCGCAGCTTCGGCAGACACCGGTCCGGTCGACGCGGTCGTAATCGCGGAGATCCCGGCCGGCGCCACGCTGGAACACGACGGCGGAGCCGGAGCGGACGTTTTGGCCGCCCCCAGACTGCTGATGCTCACCGGTGCCCGCGAGGCCAGTGGCATCACCTCGCAGACGGCCGGCATGTACGACCTGTATGAGGACGGCGCCGCCATGCTCCTCAACGCCGTCGCCTACATGCTCCAGTAAGCAGAAGCTATTCACCGCCCGGTCGACGAATGTTGACCAGGCACCAGTCAACTCCAGTGAGGGGGCCATCCGGCCCCCTCATCTTTTTTGGCATCCCTTGACCACCGCCGCAGGCACCCTCCCGCCGACAAGCGGCGCGGCAAACCCCGCACGCATCTCGCCTCTTAGGGAAGTCTCGTCCCTCCGACGGCGACCGCCGCCCGGGGCACCTGCGGTGCGCATTCCACGTCGTCGCGAGCGAGGCCTTGCACCTCGATCTGACCGCTCTCAGAGCCCTCGACCAACAGGACCGGATCCTGGCCGGAGAGGGTGGCATTCTCGATCGTGGCCTCGAACACATCCTCGAGCACGATCGGACGCCCACTGGACGTGATGGACACGCCCCGCAGGCTCAGCTCCTTCACCCGGCGGGCGATGGCCCCGTCCCGCACGTTCTCGAACCGGGCGTTCTCGACGTTGATGTTCTCCAGCCACTTCTCCGGCAGCCCGATCATCTCGATCGCGGTGCGCGCGCCGTTGACCTGAACGTCACGGATGTAGACGTTGCGAAACAGCGGTGACTTCCCGGTGGCGTTTCGCTCGTAGTACGAGTTGAAATTGATGGCCTGATTCTCAATGTTCTTCATCTCGACGTTCGCGATGTGGATATTCTCGATGACGTTGCCGCGGCCGCGCGTGGTCTTGAATCGAATCCCGCGGTCGCAGCCGTCGAAGTAGGCGTCGTGCACGTAGATGTTGCGAATGCCGCCCGAGGTCTCACTGCCGAAAACGATCCCGCCACTGCCCGTGCGAACGTCACGCGCGGTGAAATTACGCACCACGATGTTCTCGCTCGGAATACCGATCTTCAGCCCATCCTCATTGAGTCCGGACTTGATCACTACGGCGTCGTCGCCCGTCTCCAGATGGTTGTACTCGATCAGCATGTTCTTGCAGGAATCGGGCACAATCCCATCACCGTTGGGCGACTCCAGGCTGTGCACGGTGATGCCGCGCACGATGATGTTCTCGCTGTACACCGGGTGCACGTTCCACATGGGCGATTCCGTCAGAGTGATCCCCTCGATGAGAATATTCCGGGCCTTCCAGGGGACGATGAACGTGGGGCGCATCCCTTCGCGTCCGCCCCCCTTGCCGTACCGACGTTCCTTCAGCGAGACCTTGGCCGCCGCGACCCGGTCGCCCTTGTTGTTCTCTCTGCCCCAACCCCACCACCAGCGGCCGTGGCCGTGCAGGGTACCCTGACCGGTGATCGCAATGTTCTCCGCGTGCGGTGCGTAGATCAGAGGCGAGTAGTTGTAGGCTTCCACCCCTTCGCAGCGCACGTGAACGAGGGGCAGGTAGTCGGCCAGATCGTTGCTGAAATGAACCACTGCGCCTTCCGCGAGGTGCAGGTTGACGTTGCTCTTCAGGTGAATCGCCCCGGTCAGCCAGTCCCCCTTGGGGATGAGCACCTTGCCCCCGCCCGCTTCGTGACAGGCCTCGATGGCTTTGCGGATCGCCGCCGTACTCTTGCGCTTGTCGGCACTCCCCCACGGACAAGTCACGGCCCCGTAATCGCGAATGTCGAAGGTCCGATCGGCAAACGCAGGCCGCTGAAGTTGAGGCATCTCAAACGGCGCCTCGATCGGCGCAATCGCCACCGGCACCTGCGGCCTCGCCGCCGCCAGCACGGAACTGCCCACCAGCAACAGCACCGCCGCGATACCGCACGCCAAAGCCCTCGCCCCCACCGCCAACAATAAACCACTCCGAAACTTCCCACATCTCTTCATAAGTCACACTCCCAAAGCCCCCCGTCGTTTCTCGTAGCGTCGCAGCGGCCTCCTTCCAACGGCCGCCACCCCCTGCGATCCTACCCCACTCCCCCCACCCCAAACAAGCCCCAATTCCAGCCGCTCCCGGCCGCCGAACCCGTGTATCGCCACACGCGGAAGCACTTGGCCCAACCACAGCCGCGGTCCGTCCGCCACCCGTACCCCCGCAAGGCGTCTGAGAACAGAGTCTGTCCCCGAGAGCCGCCGGGCCAATTGACCGGATTCATCATGACCGATAGAATACCTGTGGGGCAGGGAAGCAGATCAAGCTCCTGCCAAAGGCGAGAGTAGTCGGTATATGAACGAGAGGGAAATCATGAAGGTATTTCGTGATCTCACAATTACCATTCCAGAGGCACAAGAAGCTGACTATGTGCAGCGAATCGCAGCACGCCTCGGCGACGGGTGGACAAGAGACAGAGATGCGGAGAAGAGATTAGAGGAACAGTCGAGTCCTGGATTCTATTTCTTCAGATGTGATGCTCGTTCTGACCGGCCCGCCGCACTCCTTTGGCTCACACGCCAGGACGAGGACTCTCTGTATGTTCCCAACGTTGTTCCTTCCCGATACGGGCAACTGACTCACGATGAATACAACAGAGTGATCACCGAATTTCACCGCGAATATGCTGAACCAGTCGCGCGCGAGATGGATTGCTGCGTGTCCCTGGCAAGTGACGATCAGACAATCGAGGACTGGATTAGTGCAGCCTCTGCCCAGAGACTGCACAGCTTCTCGCGCCGGGCGAACAAGTCTACCGGGAGTGCTCATCCCTGCGACCAGAGAAGATGGTATGACTTTGTCATTTCCGTGCACAAGAATAACGATTCTTTGCCTACATCCACTCTAGAACGCTGGCTCGTTGAAGAAGGTGGTTGGGGGGCCAGCCAAGCCAGCGAACTGGCTATCGAATACGAGCAGGAACTGGGACTTCTGAGACATTACGAGAGGCGTTGAAATGAGAACCACGCCCGTTTCTGTTGCGGAAGCTGTCAGGAGCATTGTGGCATCACAGACACCAGTTCTGTTCCTCGATACATGTGCCCTGTTGGACATAGTAAGATTACCTTTCAGAGCGCGATCGACGGGAGATTCAGAGAATCTCCTGACAGCCGCAATCTCGATCCTTGACAAAGCCAGAGAAGACCAACTGTCTCTTGTGATTCCGCCACCTGTCCCGATCGAATTGCAGAACAATCTCTCAAGTGTCGAGCAAGAGGCAAGAAACGCGGTGGAGGAGCTCAGGCTCCGCTACAACGTCTTGACTTCCATTCAGAAGGCTGCAGGAAAGCCAGCGTCGTCTCTTGTCATCGAAGCAGACGGGATCATTACATTCCTCAAAGACCTGACCACCCAACTCATAGTCTCCAGTACGGAGTTAAGCCGGGACGATGAACTGGACAACCGGATATTGACGAGAATAGCCAACAATAGACCGCCATCCAGCAAGGGTGCAGTGAACGATTGCATTGTCTATGAGCACACCCTCCAGCTGATGAGGAACATTCGTGATGCGGGCCATCGTCAATCGCTCGTATTTCTCACATCAAATACCAACGACTACTGCATATCTCGAGCGCCAAAAGAACCTATCAGGGCTGAACTGGACAGCGTTGACGCTCGTCTCTGCACTACGTGGAATTGGGCTCTGAATGAACTCGGTCTGACCGAACGATCCGCCGGGGAATGACACGGTGTCCGGCACACTCTCGCAGGGCCTACTAGGGCGGGATCGGTGTTGGCGGGGGGTGGGGACTTCTGATATAATGGGGTGATGAACCACGTGGATTCTGCCAAACTGGACCGGACGGCGTTTTCGGCTGCGTCGCTGCTGGAGCCGTCGGACGAGCGAGCCTATTGGCTGGCCAAGAGCCCCTACGAACGTTTGCAGGCTGTGGAGCTGATGCGTCAGATTGTCTATGGCTACGATCCATCTACCAGCCGACTTCAAAGAGTTTTTGAGGTTGCTCAACGCCCACAAGGTTGAGTACCTCCTCATCGGTGGCTACGCCGTGGGGTATCATGGATACCCGCGGGCGACCGCCGATATGGACATATGGGTCGCGGTCCAGCCCGCCAATGCCGACAGGGTCGTGGCGGCCTTGAAGGAGTTCGGTTTCGACCCTCCCGAGCTTTCGCCCGAGCTATTCCTGCAACCGTGGCAGATCATCCGCCTAGGTATGCCGCCGGTGCGAATTGAGATCGCGACCACGATCTCCGGGGTCGATTTCGCCGAGTGCTATGCCGAGCGGATCGAAGATCTCCTCGATGGTATCCCTGCCAATCTGATCAGCCTCAAGCACCTCAAGATCAACAAGAAGGCCTCCGGTCGCCACCAGGATTTAGCAGACCTGGACGAATTGCCGTAACCTCAGGAACTGCAAGAACATATCCGACATGGTCTCACCGCGGTTCTCCACGGAATAATCTTCTGGCCAATCCAGTCATCCCTGCCATTGCGGAGTTTTTTCTTGACGCCGGTGCGGGCCATGGTATGATATATATTGAACGACATCATGCCGTGTACGTAGTATGTCGTAAATGGCGGACAGGCCCTCCGGATGGCGAGACGTGGGCAGGGAGAGATACATGATTGTGGATTGGCGATTTCGGATTGCGGATTTGGGGCGTTTCGGCGCCTCGCAAGGGGGATTCGTGTCAAACGAAGCCTATCGCAGCGGCCGGGACGGCCGCGATCTGAGATCTCAGATTTCAAATCTCAGATTGTCGCTCGGGAACCGAGCAACCCAGGTGTCATCATGTATGCAAAGCGAACCCAATTTCTTGGCGGACGAAATCGCCGTAAGCAGCCCTATGAATTACGGTTATGGCACACCGAGTCCATTGGCTTGCGAAAAAGCGAAGCCAATTCAAAGCCAATTTCGTAGGTCGTGCGTCCCCGCACGACTTGGCGAGCGAGGACGCTCGCCCTACCTCGGGTCGACGCCCCGGTTTCGGTTGACGCCGGCCAGGCGGTTTCTTAGGATGGGCCGGTTGTTGGGATGGACGAAAGATAATGGATTATGAGGAATCACGATGGAAACTGTACTTCAGACGAATATAGCGGGGACGAAGCCGAGCCGGGGCAAAGTGCGCGATATCTACGATCTGGGCGATAAGCTGCTGATCGCGGCCACCGACCGAATCAGCGCGTTCGACGTGATCATGACCAACGGGATCCCCTCCAAGGGCGTCGTGCTGACGCAGATCTCGAAGTTCTGGTTCGAGTACTTCGCTGGGTCCGTCGAGCATCATTTGATCAGCGACGACGTGGCCGACTTCCCGGCGCCGTTCAGCGAGAACGCCGACCAACTGGCTGGCCGGAGTATGCTGGTCAAGAAGGTCGAGGTCCTGCCGATCGAGTGCGTGGTGCGGGGCTACCTGGCCGGCTCGGGCTGGAAAGAATACCAGGCGGACCAGACCGTCTGCGGCGTCAAGCTGCCGGCGGGACTCAAGCAGTGCGCCAAGTTGCCCGAGCTGATCTTCACGCCCGCGACCAAGGCCGAGATCGGCGAGCACGACGAGAACATCAGCTTCGAGCGAGCCGCCGAGATCATCGGGACCGAGAAGGCCACGTACGTGCGCGACCGCAGTATCGAGATCTTCGCCAAGGCCAGTGAGTACGCCGAGAGCAAGGGGTTGATCCTGGCCGATACGAAATTCGAGTGGGGCCTGGTCGACGGGAAGATCATCCTGATCGACGAGGTGCTCACACCGGACTCGTCGCGCTTCTGGCCGGCCGACAAATACGAAGCGGGCCGCGACCAGGAGAGCTTCGACAAGCAATTCGTCCGCAACTACCTCGAAGAGATCAAGTTCGACAAGTCGGGCCCGGGCGTCGAGCTGCCGGCGACAATCGTAACCAAGACCAGCGCCAAGTACATCGACGCCTATGAGCGCCTCACCGGCACCAAGTTCGCCTGGTGAGATGCGATCCGTAACGGATTGCATGCACTCTTTGAGAAGTGGAGATTGAGCGAAACAGAGCGAGTTGACTGATGTCGCGCGAGAGCGCTGTCGCGGGCAGGTTCCAGCAGTCGGCATTCCAGGTGGACCATCCTGATCCACCTGGAACACCAATCTGGCCTAGTAGGGAGACTAGGTGTTGAAGTCTGCAAATTCCTCTTTCTCATCGAGAGGAATGGGTTGTCTGGTGGAGGATTCAGGCCGACGCGGCGACTCGTTCTGCGCCTGACCTGTGATCTGGTGATAGACGCGGTCCGACGCCGAGAGTTTGCGACCTCGTGCGGGACGCGGCCCCTCAGTGGAGCGTTTGTTGCCTGAGGCGCCGCCGACTAAGGCCACCAATTCGGCCACGATGGCATTCATCGACTCGGCCTGGGCGCTCAGTTCCTCTGAGGCGCTGGCGCTTTCTTCGGCGTTGGCGGCGTTCTGCTGCGTCACCTTGTCCATCTGGGCCACCGCGGTATTGACCTGGTCGATGCCTTGGGCCTGCTCCTGCGACGCGGCGGCGATCTCGCTGACCAGGTCGGTGGTCTTGCCGACGCCCTGAACGATTTCGTCGAGGACCTTGCCGACCTCGGAGGCGATGTCGA
>Ga0272443_10001354_pt1 | contig 36483 bp, 28 predicted proteins | sample SSMAcet12_FD_193581 | JGI IMG/M metagenome (GOLD analysis project Ga0272443, IMG submission 193581) | Marine sediment archaeal communities from Little Sippewissett salt marsh, Falmouth, MA, United States - SSM-Acet-12 | ecosystem: Environmental > Aquatic > Marine > Wetlands > Sediment ... | reverse complement strand
GAGTCGACGGTTTCTTCCTGCCCGGTTTCCTGGTCCCGGCAGCGGAACAGCCCCTGGAAGGTGTTGTGGTTGCAGTGGTCGCTCCGGGCCTGGGAGATGTATTCCAGTTCCACGTCGGTAGGGTCGGAGAGGCCGACCTGCCGCCGTTCGGCCTGGACTTCTTCCTGCAGAAAATAGGACCGGATCGTGGGAATATCCGCCGGGTTCAGGGCCAGATTCCGCTCGTCGCTGATCCGCCGGAGGGTCTCGTCGCTGTCGATAGGGACCACTGAAACGGTGGGGGTGTGATCCAGCTCGACCTTGGGCAGGATCAGCCCGATGCCCACGGCCGGATCCCAGTCCTGCCGGGCGAAGATCTTCCACTGCTGAATGATGTCGTTTGCGATCAGCTCCCCGGCGACCCGGTCCATGTCGGATTCGCAAAGGCCCTTACCAGAAATGCAGTAGCGCTTGGAGGTGTATATACTGTCGTCTTTGCCCAATGAGATGCCTAAAAGGTCTTCGACGGCCTCGGCGGCGGTGGCCCCGGGATTGTCCCGGACACCGGGCCGATAGCCCACCCAAATGCACCAGTCGAAATCCATGGGCAGCGGATCATAGGAAGACACCTGAGTCACCGGGTTGGTGAAAATTTCGGTCCGGACCTGTTCGCGCTGCGTTTCGGTCAGGTCGACATCGAGCGTCACCACCGAAACGGCGCGCACGGCATCGAAATGAATGCCGAAATAGTCGGCCGCCTTGTGGGAAAGCCCATGGCCTTCCGCATCGAACAGGTCCGGCTTCAGGGAGATCTCCAATCGATGCGCCATAAATTTGCTCCATAAATTCGCTGCGCGAATTTATTAGCATGGCCCTGCTGCGCAGAGCCATGAAGATACTAAATTGAAAGGCAAAAACCGGTCATGTCACTTCGTGAAAAACTGGAAATCCACTTCTTTCGTCATTCCCGCGAAAACGGTGGTTCGACAGGCTCACCATCCTGAGCGAAGTCGAAGGAAAATCAAGTAATTTCATAATCTTCTGGATGACCCCGGACTCGATCCGGGGTCCGGCATGACGCTTCGGGGACTTTCTACGATTTCATCAACTTGCTATAAAGCCATGGTGGCAATTTTATAGGCGGCGTATAGCATGTTTGGGGATCAGGAACAAGATGGCTATGGGTCATTCCGGGCGAGCAAAGCCAAGCGCAGTGAGACAAGCCTGTCCCGGAGCTGACCTCGGGGGTTCAACGTTCCAGGTTCAAGATGCAAGATTCAAGATTCTCCGGCTGGAGTTTTATACGAATTTTTTGGTCTCAACCGGCCAGTTTGATCCATGTGAAACTTATGTCGAAGCCCATGCCGGTGGAGGGACGCGCTCTGTCGCGTCCGTCTTGCCAATGATGCACAAATGCCGGCTTAGACTGCGCGTGGCCCTCCAACCGCCAAAACCCAAGGCGGGGACAGGTCGGTTTTTGCCGCCGGCTTCGGTCGAAGTTTCATATGAGGAATTACTGGATCCTCCTTCGACTTGGCTCCCCTCGACTTTACTCCCTTTTGGTTATGTAATTTGTAAATTGGATTGACATATTGCATAAATTCTTGTAGTTTCCAGCCATGATTCCACGAGATGCCGACCTCCCGCTGCGCCAAATTCTAAAAGGGTTTCCTGTTGTTACTGTTACGGGTCCCCGGCAGTCGGGAAAAACTACCCTTGCGAGGGCCATTTTCACCGATAAGCCGCACGTATCCGTTGAGGATCCGGATGTGCGCCGTATGGCACTGGATGACCCCCGCGCTTTTTTAGGCAGATTGACCGACGGTGCGGTAATCGATGAGATACAGCGGACCCCGGAACTTTTGTCCTATCTGCAGACTCAGGTCGATGCCGATGATCGAATGGGCCTTTTTTTGCTGACCGGTTCCCAGCAATTCGGACTGATGTCTGGAATCACCCAGTCCTTGGCGGGGCGAAGCGCCTTTATCGAACTGCTTCCGTTTTCGGTGCATGAGCTCGAGCACGCCGGAATTGTCCCTGCGAACCTGGAGGAAATGCTTTTTACCGGAGGCTATCCGCCGATTTACGACCGAAGCCTGCCTCCGAGCGTATGGCTTTCAGCCTATGTCACGGCTTATGTGGAGCGGGACGTCCGTCAACTGTTGAACGTACAGGATCTTGACGGTTTTCAACGCTTCGTGCGTCTGTGCGCAGGCCGAAGCGCACAGATTCTGAACCTGTCTTCTCTGGCCGTGGATTGCGGAATCACCCATAATACCGCCAAGGCTTGGATCGGCGTTCTCGAAGCGAGCTATATTCTGTTCCGGTTGAGACCGCACCATGAGAACTTTAGCAAACGATTGATCAAGTCCCCGAAAATCTATTTTTACGATACTGGATTGCTCTGCTGGCTGCTCGGCATTCAGAAGCCGGAGCAGCTGATCGCCCATCCGCTGCGGGGAAGCATTTTCGAAACCTTTGTTGTTTCAGAGCTTGTAAAAACAGAACTGAATCAAGGGCGCCGCCCTGCATTTTATTTCTGGAGGGACAGCAACGGCAACGAGATCGATGTGATCGTTGAAGCCGGTGATCGATTACAGCCGATCGAAATCAAATCAGGACAGACGCTCAACCGGGATTTTTTCACAGGAGTGGAGCGCTGGACCGGGTTGGCCAAAGAAAGGGCGGTCGATCCAACGCTAATCTATGGAGGGACCGAGGCGCTCGAGCGCAGGGGCGTTCGCATTTTCGGATGGAATGCGGCGCATCGCGCGTTGAGTACATAGAGCGCTTTTGAAAGACCTTTTGGCACGGATTTCGCGGATTTCACGGATTGCCATTCTCTGCTCTTCTTAACCTCTTACCTTCTGCTATTCTTACTCTCTTATTGGGCTGAATTAAGGCCTCTTCGGTCTTGAGAGGCGGGTACGGCTTGTCCCGCCGTGGCTTTGTGAAGGCGGACTTATCCCGGCGTAGCCGAAGGCGAAGACGAATGCCCCGATCTACGAAAACCTTGGCTTTGGGGCAAGTTTCATACGGACCCCGCCGTCCCGTTCCCGAACGGGATTTGATCAATACTGAAACTTCCCCCGAAGCCGCGGCCCTGTTTGTAGTGGCGCCGTGAGGCGCTTTTTGCACGGCCTTCCAAAAACCAAACGCCTTACGGCGTCACTACAAACGCGCCGTGCCAATGACAGCTGAAATGGCAATAGAACTCGACCGAAGTTTCACATAAGATAAAAAGAAGCGTTTTTAGGACATTAGCTCAGGGCAGAGGGCAAGGCGCCGGGACGGGCCAAAAGCGGAGCGTACACGAAAGTACGTGAGCATTTTGGGCCGGATCGCAACGCAGCCATCGGCCCTGAGATGATGTCATCAAAGCGCTTCTATCCGGGCTGGGAGAAAAATATTCTGGTTATATCGTTGTAAAATACGTATACCATCAGCAGCAAAAGGAGGAAAATACCCGCCTGCTGGGCAATCTCTCTCACCCTCAAGTTCACCGGCCGGCCGATGATCGCCTCGATCAGGAAAAAGAGCAGGTGGCCGCCGTCGAGTACCGGTATCGGCAGGATGTTCAAAATGGCCAGGTTGATGCTGATCAGGGCGGTAAAAAAGGCCAGGTTCGTGATGCCTTCTCTGGCCTGCTGGCCGGCCATCTGTGCGATCATGATCGGGCCGCCGAGGGTCTTGGTCGACACTGTTCCCTGAATGATCTTGACGATGCTGACCACGGTCAGCTCGGTCACCCGCCAGGTCTGCACCACGCTCTGTCCGAGGGATTCGAAAAAACCGAGCTCCCGCGTCACCACGTCTCCGGCGGCGGTCACTCCGATCACATATCGTTTGATCTCTTCGCCGAACAGGTTGTTGGTGGGGGTCAACCGTGGTGTCAACTCGGCTTCGAACCGCTCTCCATCCCGTTTGACCACGACGCGCAGGGGATTTCCCTCGCTGCCGGAGATGATCCGGGCCATGTCGTCCCAACTGTCGACGGGATTGCCGTTGATGGCCACGATCCGGTCTCCGGCCTTTATTCCGGCCGCAGCCGCCGGCGTGCCGTCGCCAACCTGCCCTACCGTCGGCTGCAGCACATAGGTGCCGGCAAAGACGAAAATGACGAAAAAGATCAGCACTGCCAGAAGGACGTTGAAAAAAGGCCCCGCGGCAACAATGAGAAACCGCTGCCACACCGGTTTGTGGGTAAAGGAAAGGGGAATCTGCTCCGGGTCGAGCTCGGCATCCGGCTCTTCTCCCACCATCTTGACATATCCACCCAGGGGGATGGCCGATATCCGGTAGTCGGTGATCCCGGACTTTTTCCCCAGGATTCTTGGTCCAAAACCGAGAGAGAATTTCTCCACGCCGACGCCGAAGAGCCGGGCCACGATGAAATGCCCGAACTCATGGAAGAAAATCAGAACACCGAGGACGATGATGAATGCAAGGATACTGTTCATGATGGCTTCTATTGTATTACAGGGCTGCTGATTGTCAATTCCGGGAAGAGGTTGATTGGTTGATTCGTTGAATGGTTGAGTGGTTGAAAGACTGGGAGACTCAATCGTTCATTGGCCGAATCGCTCGAAATTCTTTTAAAAAAATCCTTCCTGCCCAATCAACCAATCGACCAATTAGCTACTTGACCAAACACCGTGCCTCTTCCCTGGCCTCGGCATCTGCCTCCAGTAGCGCATCGAGCTCCGGATTTTCCGTGTGCGGCACCCTGTCCATTACTTTTTCCACCACGACCGGTATCTCGGTAAAGCCGGCCCGGCCCGCCAGGAACGCTTCCACCGCGATCTCGTTTGCCGCATTGAGAACAGCGGGCATCGTTCCCCCCCGCCGAACCGCTGCAAAGGCCAGTTCCAGGCAGGGAAAGCGCTCTATGTCCGGGCGCTCGAAGCCGAGGGTGCCGAGTTCGAAAAAATCCGGCGCAGAGAGCCCGATGTCGAGCCGCTCCGGATACGATAGGGCATAGGCGATCGCGCCTTTCATGTCCGGCATGCCGAGCTGGGCGATCACCGATCCGTCGACAAAGGACACCATGGAGTGCACGATGCTCTGGGGATGGATGACGACTTCGATTTTCTCTGAGGAAACGTCGAAGAGATGGCAGGCTTCGATGACTTCCAGCCCCTTGTTCATCAACGTGGCTGAATCGACGCTGATTTTGCTTCCCATCTGCCAGTTGGGATGCTTCAGCGCCTTTTCGGCGGTAATCTCAGCGAACTCCGACGCTGGGGTTCGTAAAAACGGCCCTCCGGAAGCGGTCAGCAAAATCCGGGACAAATCCTGCCGGCGCTGTCCTGACAGGCACTGGAATATGGCGCTGTGTTCGCTGTCCACCGGGGCAATCCGAACCCCTTTTCGGGCGGCGGCCTGCATGACGATTGCCCCGGCCACCACGAGGGTCTCCTTGTTGGCCAAGGCGATGTCCTTTTCCGCCTCGATCGCCGCCAGGGTCGGCTTCAGGCCTGCCGCGCCCATCATGGCACCCACCACGGTGTCGATCGAAGCAAGGGTCGCCGCCGACCGGTAGCCTTCGTCTCCGTAAAGGATCTCGACGCCGGAATTCGGCCCCAAAAGCCGCTGCAGGGCGTCTGCGGCCTCGGCATCGATCACCGCAGCGGCCTCGGGCCGGTAACGCCTGCATTGCTCGGCGAGCCGCTCCACGCTCCTCCGGGCCGCCAGCGCCCTGATCTTGAAGCGGTCCGGAAAACGGGCCACGACATCCAAGGTGCTTTGCCCGATGGAGCCTGTGGAACCGAGTATAGAGAGGTTCTTCAATAAAATTCCTCCGGAATTTTATAAGCGGCGGCTGCGCCGCCGGGGATTTGCAGGGTACATACACCTGATCTGAGCGATCGTGCGATGCCTTTCAGCCACTCCAGGCTGGCATCCGGGCGGGGGTCAACCCCGCCCCTACCCGCGGGTGGCGATGGCCTCGTAAGGGCGGGCTTTACTTGTCTCGCCGTAGCTTCAGCGAAGGCGGATGCCCGCCCGCGGAAAGATCCCGGAGAAAAATCTCTCAATTTTGGCAGGAGTAAAATCGCAGGGCGATCTACGCCCTTTACCCCTGAACCCAGAACCCGGACCTCTGAACCCAGAACGCTGAACCCCGAACCCTTGAACCCTGAACCTTCCCTATCCAATCATGAGCTTCGCGGCCAGCACTACCGGGGCGACAAACAACAGGGCATCGATTCGATCCAGCAGGCCGCCGTGTCCGGGAAGAAGTTCACCGGAATCCTTGACGCCGGCGGTTCTTTTCAGACTCGATTCGAAAAGGTCCCCGGTCTGCCCGGCCGCGGCGGCAAGGAAAAAAAAGGCCAGCCCCGCCGGCCAAGAAACCGCGGGCAGCAAAAAGGCCTTGACTGCTGCGGCAGCGCCGACAGCGCCGAGAAGGCCGCCGACGGCCCCCTCCACCGTCTTTTTGGGGCTGAGCTTCGGCGCGAGCGGGTGTTTTCCCAGCATTGTGCCGGCATAATAGGCAGCGGTATCCCCGGCAAACGAAAGGCACAGCACGACAAGGATCCAGGAAGGCCCGTCTTCGCCGCGGCGAAGCCAGATCAGGCAAAGAAGCAGCAGCGGCCCGTAGACCATGCCGGCAGTCTGCCGAAACAAGCGGTCCACGGCCCGCTCATCGGTACCGAACCGGACCAGGCAGATCATCGCTGCGGCCATGAAGGTCAGCACCAAAAGAAGCGCTACGACCGCGAAGTTTGCCTGGAATCCATACCAGAGAAGAAGGGTGCCCAGCCCATAGGAAAGGGTCCGGTAGACCGGATCCGGCTTCGGATGATATACGATTCGGCCGTACTCTGCCAACACCAGCAGGTTGGCTGCGGCGATCAGAAAAAAGAACAGGGCTTCTCCGCCGCGGAAAATCAGCAGCAGAATCAGAGGCAGGAGAACAATGCTTGTCAGCCAGCGTTTTAGATGCATGGTTGCTTGTTACTGGTTGCTGGTTGCTGGATACCGGCTGAACTTACGCAATCATTTATCTAAAGCGGCGCAGCCGCTTTCTACGTTTTACCGGAAAATCGGCCCTATCGATTTTCCGGTAAAACGCTGCCGAACCGCCGTTCGCGCTGCTGGAACTGCTTCAGGATATCGATCAGCTCCTCGCGGGAAAAATCAGGCCAAAGCGTGTCGGTGACGAAGATTTCGGCGTAGGCAATCTGCCAGAGCAGAAAATTGCTGATGCGCATTTCTCCGCTGGTTCGAATGAGCAGATCCGGATCGGGCAGTCCTCGGGTGTAGAGCAGGTCAGCCAACAGGTCCTGGTCGACGGCCTCCGGCGAGAGCTCTCCACAAGCCGCTTTTTCTGCAACCCGCCTGGCCATGCGCACCAATTCCGATCGCCCCCCATAGCTCAGCGCAAGGTTCAAGGTCATGTCCGTCAGATGGGCGGTCGCGGCGCGGACATCGGAAAGCGCCTGCTGCACCCCGGCAGGAAGGCGCTCTGTTTCACCGATGGTGCTCAACCGGATGCCGTTTTCCAGCAGCTCCGCCTTTTCCGATTCGAGAAATTTCTTGAGCAGGGTCATCAGGGCCGTGATTTCAGCCTTTGGGCGCTCCCAGTTCTCGGTGGAAAAGGCGTAGAGGGTCAATACGCGGATGCCAAGCTCCCGGCAGGCCCGAACGATGCGCCGCACCGTCTCCGCCCCTTGCTCGTGTCCTTTGACCCGGTTGAGAAGGCGTTTGCGGGCCCACCGGCCGTTGCCGTCCATGATGACGGCGACATGGGCGGGAAGCTTTTCAGGATCGAGTGCAAGCGAAGATACGCTGGTCTCCTTAGAACTCAAGGATTTCCTTCTCTTTTTGGCTGCAGATATCGTCGATCATCTCGATGTGCTCATCGGTGATCTTTTGCACCTGCTCCTGGGCCTTGAAGGCGTCATCTTCGGAGATGTCACCGTCTTTTTTGAGTCCTTTGAGAAGTTCGTTGGAATCCCGCCGGATGTTCCGAACGGCCACCCGGTGTTCTTCGGCAATCTTGTTCACCACCTTGACCAGCTCTTTTCTGCGCTCCTCGGTCAGGGGCGGGATCGTGATCCGAATGATTTTGCCGTCATTGGAGGGCGTCAGCCCCAGGTCGGACCTTAAAATGGCTTTTTCAATTTCTTTCAAGGCCGAGACATCCCACGGCTGGATCGCGATCATCCGCGGCTCGGGCACCTGCAGGGAAGCCATCTGGTTCAAGGCCGTGGGAGTGCCGTAATAGTCTGCCTTGATTCCATCCAGAAGAGAAAGAGACGCCCTGCCGGTCCTCACTCTTTTGAGTTCGTTTTTCAGGGCGGTGATCGACTTGCCCATGCGGTCCCGGGTTTCTTCGTATACTTCCTCGATCATGGCATCCCCCTGCGGCATCGCTTGCGCGCTGCCGCAATTTTGTCCCTGAACCGGGCACTCAACGGTTCAGGACCGGAAATTCAAGCGTCCTCAAGCTTCAAGCTTTCAATTTTTCCGTCAGATCTCTCTGCGTCTCGTATGTTGAATTGAATACGTGGAGACCGTAATAAATGCCTAAAATGATCTATGATGCCTAACGTGCCTAAAATAGTGGTGCCACTTTGCTCCGGCTTTCCTATGAAGCAGGCAGTATTCCATAATTTCAGGCATTTAAGCTCATTTTAGGCATTTTAGGCATTTCCAATCTGCACGCCCCGGGAGAACAGGCATTGAGTCCCCCCGCCGCTGCTATACGGAGATTTTCGACCCAATGCACTCGCCGTAAACCAATCGCCGCATGCTCCCCGGCCTTTTGAGGTTGAAGACGACCAGCGGCAGCCGGTTGTCCATGGCCAGGGAAATGGCCGTCATATCCATCACCTTGAAGTGGTTCTCGATCACCTTCTGGTAGCTGATCGCCTCGATGAAATTGGCCCCTTCGTTGGTGGCGGGATCGCAGTCATAGAGCCCGTCTACCTTGGTGGCCTTCAGCAGGATCTGGGCGTGGATTTCCTGGGCTCGAAGCACGGCGGCGGTATCTGTGGTGAAGTAAGGGTTTCCGGTTCCGGCGGCAAAGATTACCACCCGTCCTTTTTCCAGGTGCCGCACCGCGCGCCGGGAGATGTAAGGTTCTGCCACCGCATGCATGGAGATGGCGGTCATCACCCGTGTCTGCAGGCCCTTCTTCTCCAAGATGGCCTGCAGGGCCAGGCTGTTGATGACCGTGGCCAGCATTCCCATGTGGTCGGCAGGGGTTCGGTCCATTCCATAGATGTCGGCGCCGATGCCGCGGAAGATGTTGCCGCCGCCGACCACCACCGCCAGCTCCACCCCCAATTCACAGACGCTGAGGATCTCGTCTCCAACGTACTGGATCATTTCCGGGCTGATGCCGAAGCTCTCTTCGCCCATCAGGGCTTCTCCACTGAGCTTCATCACCACCCGGCGGTATTGCGGCTCGGCCAATTTCAGGATTCTCCGATCTGGTATCGGGTAAACCGTCTGACGGTGATATTCTCACCGATCTTGGCAATGGCTTCATTGAGCATGTCAGCCACGGTGATGTCCGGGTTTCGCACGTAGGGCTGGTTCAGCAGGCAGCTCTCCTTGAAGAACTTGGAAAGCTTTCCCTCTACGATCTTGTCGACCACCTTTTCCGGTTTGCCGGATTCCAGCGCCTGGGCCTTGTAGATCTCTTTTTCCTTTTCCACCACCTCGGGGGGAACGTCCTCGGGCCGGATTCCCATCGGACTGCTGGCAGCAATGTGCATGGCAATGTTCTTGGTCAGCTCTGAAAAGTCTTCGTTCTTGGCCACGAAGTCGGTTTCGCAGTTGACCTCCACCAGCACACCGATTTTACCGCCGGTGTGGATGTACGCGTAAACCAGGCCTTCGCTCATTTCGCGCCCGGCGCGCTTGGCCGCGGTGGCAAGCCCTTTTTTACGCAAGTACTCCACCGCCTTATCCATATCGGCGCCGGATTCGCCAAGCGCCTCTTTGCAGTCCATGATGCCGGCCCCTGTTTTTTCCCGGAGCTGTTTGACCATATCCGCACTAATCTTCGTCATTCTTTTTCTCCTGCATCCTGCGTTTCTTCAGGGGTTTTTTGAGACTGGGTACTGGCAGCGGGAGCGGCTTGTTCAGCGGGCTTTTCGCCTGTTGACCGTTTGATGATCTCCACGACCGGTCCCTGAGAACCGTCAGAAATCACCTTGCGCTCACTCGGTTCGGCAGCGGGGGCTTTGACGGCTTCTTCCACATCGGCTTTGGCGGCTTTATCCAACTCGGCCTGTCTTTTTTCTTCGTTTCGCCGGCGGCCTTCGATGCATGCATCTGCAAGCCGCGAGGTCAACAGGCGAATGGCCCGGATCGCGTCGTCGTTTCCGGGGATCAGGTAGTCGATCTCGTCCGGATCGCAGTTCGTATCGACCACGCCCACAATCGGAATATTGAGTCTGCGGGCCTCCCGGACGGCGATCGCCTCTTTTTTGGGATCGACCACGACCATGGCCCCGGGCAGCCCCCCCATGTTCTTGATCCCCCCCAGGTTGTTGTCGAGCTTGATCTGCTCCTTTTTCATCTTCAACCGCTCTTTTTTCGGAAACATATCGATCGAGCCGTCGTTATGGATCTCGTTTAGGTAGTTGAGACGGTCGATGCTCTGCTTGATGGTCTGAAAATTTGTCAGCATACCGCCGAGCCATCGGTTGTGGACATAGAACATTTCACAGCGGTTGGCCTCTTCGTAGATGGAATCCCGGGCCTGTTTCTTGGTGCCGACGAACAGGACCGACCTGCCCCTGGCCACATTTTCGGAAACAAATTCGTATGCGGTTTTAAACAGGCGAACGGTTTTTTGCAGGTCGATGATGTAGATCCCGTTTCGCGCCCCGAATATGTAAGGCTTCATTTTCGGGTTCCAACGCTTGGTCTGATGGCCGAAGTGAACCCCGGCCTCCAACAGCTCTTTCATCTTGACGTACGACATGCTGCTCTCCTTTTCTCGGTTTTTTCCACCGCCCTTGTCAGCCCCGCCTCCGATCCCGCAGCATGCGGGACACCGGGAGCCGGGTCAAAGGACGTGTGAGATGGCCGCTGCGCGGCAAACGCTCAGCGCGCCTGACAAAATCAAATGTTGTTACCAAATTCGCCTATTTTCTGCAACGTTTTTTTCAGCGCCGCCGAACCTTCAACACCCGAGGATTTCCCCCATAGTCTTTCAGGATTTCCGGCGCTGCATATTCTCCGCTGTTTTTTACGATGCCCAGAACCGCCGGGCCCTGGTCGTAGCCGATTTCCAGCAGCAGCACCCCTTCCGGCGACAGATATCGGGGGGCCGCTCGGATCAGGCGGCGAACGGCATCGAGGCCGTCTGGGCCGCCGTCCAGCGCCTGAGTCGGCTCGAACCGGGCAATCTCCGGAGCCAGCCTTTCCATATCCGCCCGGCGGATGTAGGGCGGATTGGAGACTACCGCGTCAAACGGTCGCCCCCGGCGGCAAAACGCTTCGAACCAATCTGCGGCAAAAAAGTCGATCCGGTCGATCACTTCGTGGCGAACCGCATTTTGCCTGGCCACGGCCAGCGCCTCCAGGCTCCGGTCCGAAGAAAAGATCCGACAATGGCTTCGTTCCCGGGCAATGGCAACGGAAACCGCGCCGGAACCGGTTCCCGGTTCCCAAATCCGCAAAGGTTCATTCTCGGGAAGAACCGCCAGCACCGCCTCGACCAGGCTTTCGGTTTCCGGCCGCGGAATCAGCACGGCCGGGCTGACGCGGAACGAAAGCGACCAGAACTCCTTTTCCCCGGTGATATAGGCAACCGGCTCTCTTTCGATCCGCCGGCGAATCAGCGGCTTATATCGATCGAGTTCTGCCGGCCGCAGGGGCTGATCGTATCTCACATACAGGTCGATCCGCTGAAGTTCGAGGGCATGGGCAAGCAGGATCTCAGCCGAGGACCGGGGACTGTCAACGCCGTGGGAATGAAAGTAGGAAGCGGTCCAATTCAACGCCCCCAGCATGGTCCATGGCTTTTCAGGCGTCTGCCGGGATTTCGTCATGCTGCATGGCCTGGGCCTGGTAATAGGTGGTCAGCTCGTCGATCACATCGTCCAGCTCTCCCTGCAGAACCACGTCCAGCTTGTATAGGGTCAGCCCGATGCGGTGGTCGGTCAGCCGTCCCTGGGGAAAGTTGTAGGTCCGAATCCGCCCGCTTCGGTCTCCGGTACCCACCTGGCTTTTGCGCTCCTCGGATATTTTATAGTTTTGCTCTTGCAGCTTTCGATCGAACAAGCGAGCCTGAAGCACTTTCATGGCCTTGTTGCGGTTTTTCAGCTGAGACTTTTCATCCTGGCAGGTCACCACCAGCCCGGTGGGAAGATGAGTGATCCTCACCGCCGACTCGGTTTTGTTCACATGCTGTCCGCCGGGGCCCGACGCCCGGTACACGTCGATCCTCAGATCACCGGGATCGATGCTGACTTCCACCTCGTCGGCCTCCGGCAGCACCGCCACGGTCACGGCCGATGTGTGGATCCTCCCCTGGGCTTCGGTTTCCGGAACCCGCTGCACGCGGTGGATGCCGCTTTCGTATTTTAACCGGCTGTAAGCCCCCCGGCCGTGGATCATGGAAATGATCTCCTTGAAGCCCCCGCCTCCGGTGCCATGATGATCCATGGGCTCCACCTTCCAGCCCCTGTTTTCAGCGTATCGGATGTACATGCGGTACAGATCTCCGACAAACAGAGCGGCCTCTTCTCCGCCGGTGCCGGCACGGATCTCCAGGATGACATTCTTGTCGTCGTTGGGATCCTTGGGCAGCAGAAGCTGCTTGAGCTCCTGTTCAAGACCCTCTTTTTTCTCACTGAGCTTGTGCAGTTCCTGTCTGGCCAGCTCCCGGATCTCGGAATCCTTGTCCTGGAGCAGTTCGCTGCTGTCTTCGATGTCGGAAAGCGTCTTTTTGTATTCCCGAAAAGGGGTCACGATTCTGGACAGGTCTGCATGCTCCCGGCTGTATTTTTCGTAGCGATCCCGGTCGGAGGCGACATCCGGATCGGCCATGGCCGCTTCCAATTCATTCAAGCGCTCTTCGACACCTGTCAGTTTTTCGTACATATCCCTTTTTGCCCGGACCCCCTGAAGGTCTGGGCACTTTCCCACGATCTTCTCGAATAAAATCGAGAGACGGTTTTATATGACACGACGCATTCCGATGGATTTTAACCGAAATTTGATTTTTCCCCGCTGCAGGCAGCGGGGAAAAATCAAATTTCAATATATAACACCGCCCTGAGCGCCGAAAGGCGAACAGGGCGGGTTTTTATAAAATCACGGAGCGATTTTATTTTTGGAATTTGGCGTATTTTTTTCGGAATCTCTCGATCCGGCCGGCGGTGTCCACCAGTTTCTGCTTGCCGGTGAAAAACGGATGGCACTGGGAGCAGATTTCCACTCGGATATCCTTTTTGGTCGAACCCACCTCGATCACGTTTCCGCAGGCACAAGTGATCCTGGTCTCATCGTATTTCGGATGAATCTCGGCTTTCATGGTATGTCAATCCCCCTTCTTATGCATTCATTGAATTTAGAAATTCTTGATTATCCTTTGTTCCGTTCATTTTTTCAAGCAAAAACTCGATGGCATCCACCGGGTTGAGGGAAGAAAGGAGCTTTCTGAGAATCCAGACGCGGTTGAGGATCTCGGTGCTGAGCAGCAGCTCCTCCTTGCGGGTGCCGGATTTGTTGATGTCGATGGCCGGAAAGAGGCGCTTGTCTGCGATCCGTCGGTCAAGCTGCAGTTCCATGTTGCCGGTGCCTTTGAATTCTTCGAAAATCACCTCGTCCATGCGGCTTCCGGTATCGATCAGCGCGGTGGATATGATCGTCAGGCTGCCGCCTTCTTCGATGTTTCTGGCCGCGCCGAAAAACCGTTTGGGCCGCTGAAGTGCATTGGAATCGACTCCGCCGGAGAGGATCTTCCCGCTTGGCGGCACGACGCTGTTATAAGCCCGGGCCAGACGGGTGATGCTGTCGAGCAGGATGACCACATCCTTTTTGTGCTCCACCAGGCGTTTGGCCTTTTCAATGACCATTTCGGCCACTTGAACATGGCGTTCGGCCGGTTCGTCGAAGGTGGAACTGATGACCTCCCCTTTGACCGACCGCTCCATGTCGGTCACCTCTTCCGGCCGCTCGTCGATGAGCAGAACAAACAGGTTGATGTCCTTGTGGTTGGCGGTCATGCTGTTTGCAATCATCTGCAGAAGCATCGTTTTTCCGGCCCGCGGCGGGGAAACGATCAGTCCCCGCTGGCCGAACCCGACGGGGGTGAGCAGATCCATGATGCGGGTGGAGTAATTCTCGGACTTGCTCTCGAGCTTGATCTTCCGATTCGGGTATAACGGGGTGAGGTTGTCGAAGAGGATTTTTTCCCGGGCCACTTCCGGGTCCTCGTAGTTGATCGCCTCCACCTTGAGCAGGGCAAAGTAACGCTCCGACTCTTTTGGCTGCCGGATCTGCCCGGAAACAGTGTCTCCCGTGCGCAGGTTGAAGCGCCGGATTTGAGACGGAGACACATAGATATCGTCCGGCCCCGGCAGATAGTTGTATGTCGGCGCCCGAAGAAAACCGAAGCCGTCGGGCAGAATCTCCAGGGTTCCTTCTCCGTAGATCAGACCGTTTTTTTCGATCTGCGCCTGAAGCAGGGCAAAGATCAACTCCTGCTTGCGCATGCCTGCGGCGCTTTCGATGTTGTACTTTTTGGCGAGCTTGGCCAGATCTTTGATGTTCTTGTCTTTGAGTTCGACGATGTTCATGCAGCATCAACCCCGTTTTTTTGGATTCACCGCGCTGGATGTCATCCGGTTATCGTTTCTGTTCCGTCCGCTTTCGTAAACCCCTCCAGCCCCGGTCCGCAAATTTCAGTCCGTTGTCAGGCTCATTGCAGCCCCTCTGCAGGATCTTCGATCCTTTATCCGGCATGGCGAATCGAACTGGTCGTAGTTGCGTTCACTGATGGTCGTTCGGATAGCGTTTCGCTGGCGTTACTGGAGGATTCTAAGTGATGGTTAAGCCAGGCAGTTTTTGGGACATTGTCACCAAATGGCAGGCGTTCCAATTACAAATATTCAAATAGTACACGATGAAGAGGCTGTCAAGCGCTTTCCCCGTCTTTTTCGGCTTTTGCAGCCAGCCGACCGAACAGGCGATCCACTTCGCCGATGATATCGCCCGGCGGGCCGCTATTTTCGATGACAAAATCGGCCCGCTTCCTTTTTTCGGATTCGGGCATCTGGACCTTGATCAACGCCGCCGCCTGCCCTTCCGCCACATCGTCTCTTTGTACGAGACGGCGGACCCGTGCTTCTTCGGGCGCAGCGACCACCACCACCCGGTCGAAAGACTTTTCCAATCCGGCTTCGAACAGGAGGGGAACCTCGGCGACGAGAAGCGGCGCTCCGGCCGCTTCAGCCTTGTCCATGGCATCGTTCATTCGCCGCAGCACTTCCGGGTGGACGATCGACTCCAGGTCCTTTCGCGCGGTTGGATCGGACAGGATGATTTCCCGAAGCTTTTTCCGGTTCAGCACGCCGTCATCGGTGATCACCTCGCGACCAAATCGTTCGATGACATGCTGAAAACCGCCGGTTCCGGGTTCGACAGCTTGCCTCGACAGCCGATCCAGATCGACGACAAAGGCCCCGAGCGTCTGGAAGCGCTTGCAAACATAGGATTTACCGGTAGCGGCACCGCCGGTTACCGCAATCCGCAGGGGGCGGCGAGCCTTGTTGCTCATACCGGACAAGCCCTTTTATTCCTTTCGCTTATGGGAAGTTTCATTCGGTATCTCTCGGCGTTTTGGTTGAGCTTTGGCCTGCGCTGATGTTAGGTATCCTTTGGAGCGAGTTCGTATACCGGCAGCAAATTATCCATTTCGCGGCATGATGAATCCCGAAAGTTGAGTTGGTTCCATGAAACAGCTTTTGAACAAACTGTCTGCGGCATTCGACACTGCCGCCCTCACCGGCAGCCGGGTCTGGATTGTCGGCGGCACGGTGCGCGACCACCTGATGGGCCGCACGCCGGCGGATTATGACATTGCGGTAGACGGAAATCCAGCAGATTTTGCCGGTTCCTTCGCCCGGGCCTTCGGCGGACGACCGGTTGTTATAGGCCGCGGCGGCCTTCAGATCCACCGGGTCGCCACCCTTGGCCGTTTTTTCGACTTCAGCCGGATCGAGGGAGGCAATATCGAAAAGGATCTGAAGCGTCGGGATTTTACCATAAACGCCATGGCCGTTTCCCCGGCAGACGGCCGGCTCATCGACCCGACGGGCGGCCGCAAGGATCTTCGAGACCGCAGGGTCCGCATGGTTTCTTCCGACGTCTTCGAAAGGGATCCGGTGCGGCTGGTCAGGGCGTTTCGGATGGCAGCGCTGTTCGGCCTGGATCTGGATCCCGTAACCGAAGAACGAATCCGCCGCCAGGCATCTCTCGTATCCCAGAGCGCCGGGGAACGTGTCCGCGATGAGCTGCTCAAAATTCTGGGAGCAGACCGGGCATCGCCGACGATCACCCGCATGGATGACGATGGTGTGCTGGGTGAAATTCTGCCGGAGCTTACGGCCTTGGCCGGCTGCCGACAAAACGGCTACCATCAGCACGACGTCCTTGACCATACGCTGCTGTCACTTTCGCATCTGGAGGACGTCTTCGCCGATCCGGCCGCGTGGCTTCCCCTGCAGGGAAGACAGGCGCGGCAGTCCGAAGCCTGCCGTGATCCTGCTATGCTGAAATTTGCGGTTTTACTGCACGACATCGGAAAACCCGCCGCCCGGGGGACGAAAAACGGACGGACCCACTTTCGGGGTCATTCGTCGACCGGCTATCAAATGGCCGAAGCCGTTTTCGAGCGTCTCCGGCTGTCCAACCGGCAGCGCCGCTTTGTGGGATTCATGATCCGGCATCACATCCGCCCGCTGCAGCTCTTTTTGGCGCATCAACGCGGCGACCTGACCTCAAGGGGGCGAATCCGGTTTTTCACCCGATGCAAGGAGTTGACCCCGGCGCTTCTGCTGCTGGCCACGGCCGATATGGCCGGAAAGCAAACCCCGCCCGATAAACGGTTTGCCGATTTTGCCCGCTTTGCGGACAGCCTCCTTGAAGCCTACTTTCGGGACTTTCGACCGATCAGCGTCGCCCCGGCGCTGATCACCGGAAAGGATCTGATCACGATCCTGGGTCTACCCCCTTCCCCGCTGTTCAAGCAGGTCCTTGATGCAGTCGAGATCGAACGATTGGAGGGACGGTTGAAAAGCCGGGAAGAAGCGCTGGATCGCGCCCGGAAGCTGGCCGATGCTTGGCTGAAAGATTGATGTTGGATGCTGGATAAAAAAACCGGGCCGAATCGGCCCGGTTTTATTTAATATTCTACCATCTACGAACGAACAATCGCATACATCGAGTATAGTTCTTTTTTCACATCAAATAAAAATTTCACCGAACGGTGAAATTTTTATTTGAGCGCGTCGAGGGCTTTGAATATCGCGTCACGGATTTGGTCCACCTTGCCCACTCCTTCGATCCGGATGTATTTGGGAGCATTGGCACCGCCCTTGGCTTCCCAGTCTTTATAATAGTCGATCAGGGGCTCTGTCTGGGCATGATATACCTCCAGGCGCTTTTTGACGGTCTCTTCCTTGTCATCGTCACGCTGGATCAGGGGTTCGCCGGTGACGTCGTCCTTGCCCTCCTCCTTTGGCGGATTGAACACGACATGGTAGGTGCGGCCGCTGGGCAAGTGCACGCGACGCCCGCTCATCCGCTTGATGATCTCTTCATCCGGGACATTGATATCGACCACCGCATCGATGGGGACACCGGCATCTTTCATGGCATCTGCCTGGGGAATGGTGCGCGGAAAGCCGTCGAACAAAAACCCCTTTTCGCAGTCCGGCTCCTTGATCCTCTCTTTGACCAGCCCGATAATCACATCGTCGGGAACCAATCCGCCGGAATCCATGTGTTTCTTGGCTTCCATTCCCAATTCGGTTCCGGCCTTGACCGCCGCCCGCAGCATGTCACCGGTGGAAATCTGCGGTATCTGGTACCGCTCCTTGATGTAGTTCGCCTGGGTTCCTTTTCCGGCCCCGGGGCCTCCCAATAAAATCAAGCGCATGTGACCTCCTCCTTTTCCAGGTTGTGGGAAATGCCAAACAGGCATTTTGACATCGCGAATGCGATTTCAAAATGATGTTGCGTTACGCGAAAATGACGAAACAAGGACTGGTATAAGCCTCTGATATGCCATAAATAACGAAGGCTCCCCTGACTCGCGAGCAAAAACAAAGCAAATATGACGGAAAGATCGTAAAGAGTCAAGCCGTCAAGTTTTTTTCTTGCCAAGCCACCTTATCGTGTATATAAATGGTTTTTTAATTTCCAAGGCTGGTCCGATTCTGAGATAAAGGGGTGATACGATTTGAAGGCCATCGAAGTCAAGGTACATGACAATGACCTTGAAAAGGCGATGCGCATTTTGAAAAAGAAGATTCAAAATGACGGATTGTTCAAGCGGCTGAAGCTCAAAAAGAGCTATGAAAAGCCCAGCGAATACCGCCGCCGCAAGATGCGCGAAGCCTTGAGACGTCAAAGAATTGCCGAAGCCAAACGAAAACGGTACTGATTGGACAACGGTCGAAAAAAAGCCCGGCAGTGCAAAAGCACTGCCGGGCTTTTTTTTTATACAAAAACAATTTAAAATAAAGTGTAAAAAGTCTCCAGGAAGTCATTCCGGAACTCGGAACCACTGAACCTTGAACCGTACACTCTTTCTTGGATACCATAACACAGGAACCTGACGATGTTGGATAGAGGCGAATATGAAAAGTGCCTGCGGGAGATGTTTTCCCTGCGGCGTTTCGGGATCAAGCTTGGGCTTGAAACCATCCGGTATCTCTTGACCGCTTTGGGAAACCCCCAGGATCGGTTTCAGACCGTTCACGTGGCCGGCACCAACGGCAAAGGCTCTGTGGCATCGGCCCTGGCCACGATCCTGAGGTTTGCCGGATATCGTACCGGCCTGTTTACCTCTCCGCACTTGGTTCGATTCAATGAGCGCATCCAGATCGACGGTCGGCAAATCGAAGACCGGCATGTCATGTCCGCCTATCGCTCGCTTCAAGAGATCGACTCCGGCGGCCGGGAACCAACCTTTTTCGAAATCAACACGGCCATGGCTTTTACCGAGTTTGCCCGGCAGGGGGTGGACTGGGCCGTGATCGAAACCGGTATGGGCGGGCGCCTTGACGCCACCAACGTCGTCCGGCCGTCGCTTGCGATCATCACTAACATTTCCCTGGAACATAAGATGTACCTGGGCGGAACCGTGGCAAAAATCGCAGCAGAAAAGGCCGGCATCATCAAAAATGGGGTTCCGGTGGTCACCGGGGTTCACCAGAAATCGGCACTGCGGCAGGTCGAGCATGCTGCAGACAAAAGCGGTTCTCAGGTTTACCAGCTCGGCAGGGACTTTTCGTTCCGGCGAAACCGACAAGCGGGCACATTCACCTACAAGGGGATGGATACCGTGTTTCCCGGACTTCGCACCGGTCTTGCCGGCGAATTCCAGGCCCTCAACGCCTGCCTTACCTGCGCGGCGTGCGAGGCCCTTCGCCGGCAGGGTGTAGCGATCCCGGACCAAGCAGTATACCAAGGTCTGGCGGAAAACCACTGGCCCGGCCGCCTCGAAAAAGTGTTCGAACACCCCCTGGTGATCGTCGACGGCGCCCACAATCTGGCCGCGGCCCGTGCCCTTGGCCGGTACATGCAAAGCGAGCTTGCCGACCGCCGCATTATCCTGGTTTCAGGGATCCTCGATGACAAGCCGTATGAAAAGATTCTGGCCGACCTCTGCCGGCCGTCATCCAGGGCCATTCTCACCCGTGCAAGGATCGCCCGGGCGCTGCCGCCGGAAACCCTTGAACCGGTCGCCAGGCGTTTTTTAGACGAGGTGATGCTGGCCCCCACGGTGGCCGAAGCCATGGACCTGGCGCTGAAAAGCGCCGGCGAAAAGGATGTGGTGGTGGTGGCCGGATCCCTGTACGTGGTGGGAGAGGCGAAGGAATATTTCAATCGGCTGGAAAGCCGGGAAGCCGGAAAGCTGGGAAGCTGGGAGGCTGGGAAGCCAGGAGGCTGAATTCAAAAACCACACTCTTCGTGAATTTTTATTTGAGCCCTATGCTCTATGCACCATGCTCTATGCAATTTTTAACGCCTCCTGGGTTCCCAGCGGCGTGTCAGCGCCCTGCTTCCCAGCATCCGAGCCTCCCAGCTTCCCAGCGATTCTATTTGGAATGGGTTGACATCGATACACCGATCCTTTAGATTACCCCATCTCATGCGCCCGTAGCTCAGGGGATAGAGCGTCAGCCTCCGGAGCTGAAAGCCGCTGGTTCGAATCCAGCCGGGCGTACCAAGAAACTCCAAAGGGCGTTGCCGCTGCGGCAGCGCTCTTTTCTTTTGCCCGACCTACGTCTTCCGCTGAAAACCAATTTTACACAGTGTAAAAATCTTTTATCGTTCGGCGAAGGGAACGAGTCGACAATGTCAACATTGCATCTGAGGAAAGTCAACCATCAACCATGGCTGCTGACTGAAGGGGTCGATAAAAAATTCTGGCATGCTGCGTGCTATACGAACTCTACCGCTGCATTTGATGCGTTAAACGGGTTCGCGGCAAGCGAAACCTGAAAAACATCGCGGAAGCGATTTTACGAGGAGACCACCACCCATGCTGGAAAATCGAATTCGCTACAAACCCCTTCGGGACAAGATCACCGACCCTTCAACCGCTTCACGGATCATTAGCGACGGATCCAACCTGTTCATTTCCGGATTTACGGCAGGCTACCCCAAGCAAATCCCGCAGGAACTGGTTCGCCGGGCCAGGCAGGGGGAGCAGTTCAAGATCAATCTGTACGCCGGGGCCTCCACCGGCTACCAGGTGGACGGCATTCTTGCCGAGGCCGGCCTGGTTTCGTGGCGGCGGCCGTACATGAGCGATCGAACCATGAGAAAAAAAATCAATGCCGGGGAAATCCGGTTCAAGGACGACCATCTTTCCCGTCTTTCATCCGAGGTGCGGGCAGGCAACTGGGGCCGATGCGACGTGGCCGTGGTCGAGGCGGTGGCCGTCACGGAAAAGGGGCACCTGATACCGACCATGTCGGTGGGCAACACCCCGACCTACGTGAGGGAAGCGGATCGAATCATCGTCGAAATCTGTGCAGAACCGGAAGAGCTGGAAGGCATTCACGACATCTACATACCGGAAGATCCGCCTTACCGGATGCCGATCCCCATCTACCGGACGGCCGACCGCATCGGCAAACCGTTTATCGAAATGAATCCCGACAGGGTGTCCGCGATCGTGTTCAGCGATCAGGAAGATACCTGCGCCATATTTTCCAAGCCGGACAAAGCGGCAATTCGAATCGCCGAACACATCCTCGATTTTGTCCGCCACGAGATCCGAAAAGACTGCATCCCCCCGGCCCTGCCCTGGCAGTCCGGTGTGGGCGACGTTGCCAACGCCGTGCTCAACGGGTTTATCGAAGATGATTTTTTCGAGGGCCTGTCCGTCTATTCGGAGGTGCTTCAGGACGCCATTTTGGATCTCATCGACATCGGAAAGGTGCGCGCGGCGTCGGGCTCTGCGCTGACGCTTTCCCACAAGGCGAGGCGCCGCTTCTTCAACGAGCTTTACCGGTACAAGGAAAAAATCGTCCTCCGGCCGGTGGAAATTTCCAACGCCCCTGAGGTCATCCGCCGGCTCGGGGTCATCTCGGTAAACACCGCCATCGAGGTCGATATTTACGGTCAGGTCAATTCCACCCACCTGATGGGATCCCAGCTCATGAACGGCATCGGCGGATCCGGGGATTTTCTCCGAAATGGGGCACTCACCTTCGTGGTCACACCCAGTACGGCCAAGGCCGGAAAGATTTCGTCCATCGTGCCGATGGTCTCCCACGTGGACCACTCCGAGCATTCCGTGGACATCATCGTCACCGAGCACGGTCTGGTCGACACCCGCCCTTTGACGCCGCGGCAGGTCGCCGAGCAGATCATTCGTCGCTGTGCGCATCCCGATTACCGCGACCTGCTGTGGGACTACTACCAGCGGGCCGTGAAAACCTCCGGAGGCCATGAGCCGCACCTTCTAGAAGAGGCTTTTTCCTTTCACCGAAGGTACATGGAAACCGGAGACATGCGCCCGGCTCCGTAGACGGAGGGCTTGTGCGCCCGGAGATGGGGGCTTGCTTTTTTTTGCTTCGCCCAAAGCAAAGTAACCATCCATTTTTGCAAAAAAGCTGCGGCGGGACAAGAAAGAAAAGACGCCCTGCGCCCGCTTTCCCCTGCGCGTCGCAGAAACGGGCGGGCCCTGCAAGAACTCGACATTTTCTCTGCTGCCGCAGAGAAAATAAATACACGACAGCGGATTTATCCCCAGACAGCTTGAAGGGCTGAACCGCCCGTTTATGCGATGCTCGGCGCGGGACAATGGGCTTCCCCCGAGGCTATTCAGACACTTCACACTTAATGGCCTCTGATCCCATCATCATACCAACTCATCATAACAAATCGAAGAAATACGAAAAAAGTACTACTGCAAAGAAGTACAAACAGCCCAATTTTTTTCAAAGATTCGACATTTTTCGGCAAAGATTTGACAAATTTTGTCAACATGAACTCTCACGTCATTTTTCAGTATTTTCAAAAAAAACGTTTTTTCAATGGATTACCAAGTTTTCTGACCTGGCATTTAAATTGCTTTCTAAGAGTAAAACTTTTTGAAAGGAGGCATAAAATGGAATCCCTCATCAATGGGAGCTGTTCCAGGTTACGGATCGCCGCGGCAGCCGTGTTAACCATCATGTTCTTGTTCTCGAGCCCGGCGGCAGCGTTGGACAGGTACGATTTCGGGAATGTTGAAATCGGCAGCGAAACTTCTGTCACTTTGGAAATTGAAAATTTGGCTAGTCCCAGTACCGAGTTGACATTCACCCTTTCGCTTGCATCCCAGAGTGAAAGCAGTTTTGCAATCCAAACTCCAACAGTCACAATCCCAGGCGGCCAAACCTCTCAGATTGAATTAACCTTTTCACCCCTCTCTGAAGGCGCCTGTGCAGACACCCTTCAATTTCTCCTGGGTGGGATTCTTCCTTTCGAACAAATGCAGGTCGAGCTCATCGGAACCGGAATCGCGGCCCAGGCGTCGAACCCCGACGAATGCGACCCCATGACGGCCCTGCAAAAATGGGCTTCTTCCATCGGCTTATACGATTATAACGGGAAAAGCATCAACGACCATGTCCGGGAGTGCTTGGAATCTGCGGACAATCACGGCCAGGCGGTCCGCTGTGTCGCCTATCTAGCGGCAACGCTGCGGAAAGAGGACATCATCACAAAGTACGACGCCTGGGAGTTGAGGATGTATGCCGCCAAAGCCAAGCATCAGTTTCACAAAAAAGCAAAGGCCCGGTTCCAGAAAAAGCAAAAAAGACTCATGAAAATAAGGAACAAACATCAGAAAAAGCACTCCAAACATTTCAGCCGGCTGCCCAAACATCTTCGGTAAAACGGATGAAGGGGGTCCGCCGGTGGTCCACCGCACCCGAATCATCAGGGGGGGATGTTCAAAGAACGTCCCTGCCGATTTACCGGGCGCAGTAATCTGAAAAAAATGTCCCACCCAAAAAGGGCTTCCCTGATGCACAGGGCGCCCTTTTTCTTTTGCCCGGGACCCGATCGCAACGACAGGCGAAGACGTTTTCCCGCCCGTTTGCGGTTCCGGTTCAATCCAGGAAAGGGGAAAGCATGTAGATCAGGTCGCTCTCACGGGAGGGGTACGGGGTCATGATGCTGTGTCGGTGAAGTTCGCCGGCGGTCATGCCGCTGACCATCGCCATGCGCAGGGTGTGAAGCAAGCCGGACGCATTGTCCGACAGGATGTGGCCGCCGAGGATGCGGTTGTCTTCGTCCACCAGAATCTTGTAAGCCGCATGCCGCATGCCGACCCGCCGGTAGGTGGGCCAGGACAGGTTCTTACCGAAGCTCTTGAAATAGCGGATATTTTCTTTTTTGAGCGCGTCTTCGGTCTTTCCGATCATGCCGTACTGGGGATAGGTGAACAGCAGCGCCGGTGCGGCGGAATAGTCGATCTTTGCCGGTGTGCCGCCCTCTTGCTCTGCCACGATGGTTTCGGCGGCCACCCGGGCTTCGAAGTCGGCCACCCGGGCAAGCTGGACAGTGGCCGCACAGTCTCCCACGGCAAACACTCTGGGATTTGTGGTGCGCAAGGAGGGATCGACGACAATCCCCCTTTTTTCCGTTTGTATGCCTGCATTGTCCAGGCGGAGGCCTTCGATGTTCGCCGCCCGGCCGGCGCCGTGGACCACGAGATCCGCCTCGTGAACCTCCCCTGAGCCTAATTGCACCGCAAAGCCGCTCTCCTTTTTCTCGATGGCGTCGATCTCGATCCCGGTGATCACCTCGATGCCGTCTTCCTGCGACGCCGCAACCAGCAGCGACACGATCTCCGCATCGAAGGGTCCCAGGGGGCGGTCGCCGGCCTCCAGGATCTTGATGCTGCGGTTCTTGGGGCCGAGCCTGGCGGCAAAGTGGGCAAACTCGAAAGAAATAAACCCGCCGCCGACAAAGACGATCTTTTCCGGCAGCCGCTCCAGTTCCAGAAAGTCCCTGCTGACGGTCAGATGGTCGCTTCCGTCAAAGGGAAGCGGTCCCGGCCGGGCGCCCACCGCCAGCACGAAATACGACGCCCTCAGCGGTCTTCCATCCACCTCCAGGGTCTCAGGGTCTGAAAACCGGGCGTTTCCCCGAATATAGTCGATCCCGGCGCCTTCAAGTCCCTTTACCGTGGCATCGGGCACTTTGGCGGTGAAACGGTTTTTCTCCGCCAGAATCGCGGCCCAATTCGTCTCCGGCGGGCGGGAAACTCCCTTTCCCTCCAGGTGACGGGCCCGGGACGCGGCTTCGGTGACCTCGTAAAAGTACTTTTTGGCCTGGCATCCTGCCAGGGCGCAGACCCCCCCTGGACGGTCGCTTTTTTCCACCAGGGCCACTTCGAGCCCGTGGTCGTTCAGCAAATAGGCGGCCGTCTGTCCTGCCGTGCCCGAACCGACGACGATTGCGTCGTAGTTTTTCATTATACTCCCCCGTGATGTTAGGTATCCTTTAAAGCGAGTTCGTATACCGTCGGCAAATTATCCATTTCGCGGCATCATGAATCCCGAAAGTTGAGTTATCGTAGACCCCGCCGCAACGGACCCGAACTCTTTTTCACACGGTGAAGACCAAATTCTCTTGTCACCCTCGCCTCCGCCCAAGCCGCTCCACCGCCCCTGCGGCCCAACGGCTCAACTGGCCGATGGCGTTGGAGTTGACATCGGGCCGGGCGTCTGCCGCGTTGAACCAGAACTTGCCCTCCAGGGGAATGCCCAGGGCGCAGACATGGGGATGGGGGCTGCCGTCACTGCCGATGAGATGAAATTCGTCGTCCACGTCGAGTCCGCCCAGTTCGTATCGTCCCGTTTCATCCTCATTGACGAAATTGCGGATCAGGCCACGCCGGTAGAGGTTCCGGATCAGCGGGGAGGTGTCGTTTTTGTTGTCCACCCCATGGATCCGGCCGTTGAGCACGTGTTGTACCCATCGGCGGGAGCCGGCCACCTGCTCGCTTTCCAGGACAAAGCATCCGGATTTCTCGTCGGCCTCGAGCCGCGGAGAAGGCCCGGAAAACGAAAGCAGGCCGGCTTCTGCCAGAAGAAAAAGTTCCCGGGTGCTGGAGACCGGCGGTCCCACAGCCACCCGGTTGTTGATGCGGTTGAATTGCCGATCAAGAAAGCGGTGGGAGCGGGCAGACAGTCCCCCGCCGTCGACCGCCAGGCGCAGATGGTCCCGAAGATCCCGAAGCACAGAATCCACGGCATTTTTCAGGGGACTGGTCATGTTGCCCAGGCTGGCCTCTGTAATATCCTTTGCCATGACATCGAGGACGAACCGGGTATATGCCGCCAGAGATTCGAACCAGGGCGCGCCGGCCTTTGCCTGATTTTCGACTTCGGCCATGGGTTCGGAAAGGGCCTCCCAGGAAAAGCGGTCCTCCGGACGGATTCTTTCTTCGATCAGCCGTTTGCGGCCCGATTCACCGCCGCATGCCAAAAAGTCTTCGCCGAATCGGGGTCCGAGCATTGTGGCGTAGTAGACGAACTCCATTTCCCGGATCATCAGCGGAAGCAGGTCTTCCTTGAGATCGACTTTCGGTTTCCGGTCTTTTACGGCCTCGACCGCTTCCCGGGTGAAGATCCGGCCCTGGTGCTGACCGCTCTTCTGGTTGCGCCCCCGGGCCGAATAGGGCAGCCCCAGCCGGGAACCTAAAATGACATACGGTTCTTTTCCGCTTGGGATGTACCGGTCGTTTTCAAACCGCCCCCCCCTGCCGTATGTGAAGGTCTTGACCACGTCGACGGCAGTCAGGCCCATGCCAACGACATACACCTTCTGCCCCGGTTCAATGTGCGCAGTCTTTTCCGAAATGGGGTAGACAAGGTGCACATAGCTGACATTGCGGCCCTTTTGCTGCTGTCTTTCGGCAAACTGCGCCCAGGCCTCTATCGGGGATCCGGGCGCGATCCGGTTTTTCGCATGGCCCGTGAGCAGCAGAACTTCATGGGCCGCCGCCTCCGATCCGTCTTCGAACCGGATGAGCTGGGCACCATCTTCACCCGGCTCGATATCGACCGCCTCCCGGCAATGGCGATGGACGGTCACCCCCGGCGGTCGATTGGCTTCGATCCAGTCGAACATGGCCGCCAGGTACCGCCCGTGCCGGGCCCGGGAGGGGTAGTCATTCGGGCCGATGGAAATCCCCTGGTCGACCAGATACCCGTGAAGGGTTTTCCGGGCCGCCGATGCCCTGGCTTCCAGGTCGTCGTCTCCAAAAGCGGTGATCTGGCTGCCGATGGTGTTGAGCAGCAGATACTCCGGCTGGGCGGGGGAATGAATCCCGCCGCCGCCGAATTTGCCCGACTTTTCGATGACGTGGATATGAACGGGGCCGGGCAGCGGCTGCCGAAAAAGTTGCAGCATCAGCCGCCGCAGACAATAGGTCCCACGGGGACCGGCGCCGATGATGGCGATATGATGCGCCTTGCTCACTTTTTCCCGCCGAAGGGAAATCCCTTGATCATGTCTTTTACCTGATCTTCGGCCCTGGCCGCCCCTTTTTCTTTTTTCCCTGAGGGAAAAAGCTTCTGCAGCCCTTCCGGAGAGGTCAGCTCTTTTACCGTTTCTTTGACCGCTCCTTCCAGGTCGGGGACGAATTTCAGAGAAGAAAAAGAGCCGCTGACCTTGATCGGCACCGTTATCCCGGACCGCTCCTTGGTGCCCCCCTGACCGGTACCCATCAATCTGGGATTCAGCCGCAGGTCAAGGACGTGTTCGACCAGATCCGCTTTTCCATCGGCGTTGAACCGGATGGGAGAAGACTCCAGACTCATGCCGGGCGTGCTGGCCACCCCGTTTTTGATGGAAAACGGGGCCACGAGTTCGGAAAATTCGGTGCGCGGCTTATCCGCACCCTGCCCTGCGGCGCCGAAGGCCGATTGGATGTTGCGGGCCATGGACGTCAGATCGACTCCCCTGATCGCCCCGTCTTTGACCTGCAGCTGTCCTCCGCCGGAAAGCGTCTTCAGTATGGCTTTCGCACTGTCGCCGGCAAAGGAAAGGGCGATCTTGGCGCTGGCAGACCCCTCCAGAAAATCTTTTTCCAGCAGGTCGTTCAACAGGAAGTTGACGGCCAATTGCTGCACCCCGAGTGTCAAATCGGTCTTGGGGGTATCGGTGCGCACATCCAGGTTCAGTCCCGCCGCCATATCGCCGCCATACAGGGAAAGGGCAAGCGGATCGAGCCGGATCACACCGTCCTTTGCCGAGACGGTCAACCGGACGTCCTTCATTTTGGCACCGGCCACCTTCAGTTCACCAATCCGTGCCTTTCCGTCCAACACCAGCCGCCTCAACGGTTCGTAGTCCGTTTTTTCCTTCGTCTGGTCGGCGGGCGGCGGCCCTTCCTTTTTCTCGGCCTTTTTCTCTTTTCCGGCGGGAAGATACCGGTCGAGATCGATGCGGTCGAGCTGCATATCAAAGGAGGCCTTGGGTTTTTCAAACTCGGATACCTGGGCGGAAAACTTCGCCGTGGAATCGTCGATGGCCAGAACGCCGTCGATCAGGGAGATCGACTCCGGACCGCCCCTGACGCCGACTGTTACCGATACCTTTTTCAAGACCTCGGGATCTTTCGTCTCCAGCGGAAACGGCTGTCCCGCGGCCGAGGCAAGCTTCCGCGGCGAAAAAGGCGATACACTCACCGTGGCATCCACCTGCGGGTTGGATGTCGCGTTGCTGACTTTGCCGACTGCGGCCACTTCGAGCTGCCCGAGGGCCTTGGCCATCAAATCGAACCCGAAGTCTCCCTTTCCGGGCTGGCGCCCCACCGGCCCGACGGTTCCCTCCAAAGAGACGGGTTTGCCGTCCACCTGGGCAGAAAACGTCAGCGGAACCGGCCGGTCCAGGGAAACGTCGGTCAGACGCAGGGTCAGATCCGACAGGGTGTTTTCAGATCCGGCCCCCCGGTCCACGTATCGAACCGATCCGTCGGTGACGGCAAACTCCCCCACGGCCAGGGTTTCGATCGGAAGGCTTGCTTCGGTCTCAGGCGGCGGCGCCGGCCTTTTCTGCTTTGCCGGCCCAGCCCCTGATTTTTCCGCGCCGCCGAATCCCTCCCAATTGGCGCTGCCGTCCTTTTGCCGGATCAACAGGACCTGGGGACGTTGAACCACGAATCGCTTGACCTGGATGTCCCGGAAAATGAGCGGTAAGAGCTTGACCCGCACCTCGAAGCCCTCGAGGCTGGCCATTGGCTGTTCGTCGAATCCAGGCGGATTGCCCAACCGGATGTCGGACAGCGCCACCCCGGCCCAGGGAAAAAGAGAAAGATCGATGTCCCCGCCGATGGAAAAAGACCGTCCCGTCATCGTGGTGACCTGCTGCTCGATCTGCGGCTTATAATCGTTCAGGTCCACGAACATGGGGATGATCAACAATGCAGCAACGATCAAGACGATGAGTCCGCCGACTGCGATGCCGATCCATTTCAAGGCTTTCATTTTGCCTCCTGGTGTTTTGTGGAGAACCGAATTCGGTTATTTGATTTAATTAACACTTGAAATCGGCCAAATCAAGCCGTGGCCGGTCCAGCCCAGGGCCCGGTCAAAGTCCAAAAACACGAACCTTCCATGAATGTGAAAAAATGAGTATGAAGGGCATGTCACCCAATCTGTGGGAAAGGTGTTTTGTTGAAAAAGACCGGCCTCGTCATCCTGGCATTTTTGGGTACGCTGGCTGCCGCCTTGATCGTGGCAGTGGCTTACGGGCACTACCTGTTCCACCTCCAAGTCGAAGCGGAAATCGACAGCCTGCTGAACCGGGCCCGGCAATCCCCGGCAGACTTGGTGGATTTGGAGCAACCGGACCGGCTCCCGAGTCCACTTCGGCGATATTTTCGCTTTTCACTGGTGAACCGAAACACCTATATCCGCTCGGCAAGCCTGATGTTTTCCGGCCTGTGTCGGACGGGGCCCAACAGACCATGGCTTCCCCTCGACGGCCAACAGGTCCTGTGCGCCGTTCCGCCGGGATTTGTCCGGTCCACCAGCAAAACCATCGCGCCCGCTGTTTGGGTCAAAAACCGCGAGCGTTATTTAGACCGGCGGGGAAGCTCCATAGCCAAGATCTTTTCCGTCGTCGATGTGGTCGATGACGTAGGAGGCCCGCTGGATCAATCCGAACTGCTGTGGTTTTTGTCGGAAGCAGTTTGGATTCCCACGGTGTTGCTGCCCGGAAAGAATGTTCGATGGGAGCCCATCGATGAATCCTCGGCCAGGGTGGTCATTACCGACGGCGACAACCAAGCTGCTGCACAGGTGTCTTTTGCCGATGACGGCTCGATTTTTCAGATCACCACGTCCGGCCGATACCGGAAGGTGGACGGAGAGTATCGCCGAACCGGATGGAGCGGCATCTATCGAAACTACCAAACGATCGACGGCGTGAGGGTTCCGACCGAGATGGAAGCGATCTGGCACCTGGATTCAGGCGACTTCAACTACGCCTTGTTTTTTCTGAGCAGGGTGGAATACGATCGCAGAAGGTAGGACTCGCCTCAGATGAGCACTGGAGGGACTCCGGACGTGATTTGGCGCCGGAAATCCGTTTTCTTGCAAAGCGGGGGCGTGGTGGTTATTATGGGATCGCTATGACAGAATATGATGAAAAAATACCCAATCCGAAAGAACTGGAAAAGGAAATCAGCGAGTTTCTCTCCAAGAAATTCGGAGACAGTGTGAAGATCGTCTCCCCTGTGGTGATGGCCCAGGAAATGCCCGCTGCCGCAGAAAAGGCGCCCAGGAAACGGTCACGCAAGCTCAAGTTCGACTTGAAACCCGAGGAGCTGATTGCCTATCTGGACCGCTACGTGGTCCGTCAGGACCGCGCCAAGGCCATATTGGCCACCAAGATCTGCACCCACTTCAACCGGATCCAACAGAGCAGCAAGAGCGGAGCGTCTGTGCCCGACTTGGTCGGCACCATCAAAAACAATGTACTGATGATCGGTCCCACCGGCGTCGGCAAGACCTATGTCATCAAGCTGATCGCCAGCCGGATCGGCGTCCCCTTCGTCAAGGGAGACGCCACCAAATTCAGCGAAACCGGATATGTCGGCGGGGATGTGGAGGACCTGGTCCGCGACCTGGTGCGGGAGGCCGACGACGACATCGATCTGGCCCAATACGGGATCATCTACATCGACGAAATCGACAAGATCGCTTCCAGCCGGAACTTTTTCGGTGCCGATGTATCCCGCACCGGCGTTCAACGGGCGCTGCTCAAGCCCCTGGAAGAGACGGAAGTCGATTTGAAGGTACCCCACGATCCGATTTCCATGATGCAGGAAATCGAACGCTTCCGCAAGACCGGAGAGCGGGACCAGCGTTCGGTCAACACGAAAAACATCCTCTTCATCGTCAGCGGCGCCTTTACCGATCTGGTCCCCATCATTCAAAAGCGGATGACAAAGCAGGGAATCGGATTCGGCGCCGACATCCGCAAGGCTTCGGATGACATCGACATCTTGCGGCATGTACGCTCAGAAGATTTTATCGAATTCGGTTTCGAGTCCGAGTTTGTGGGGCGTCTTCCGGTGAGGGCTGTTTTCGAGCAGCTTGGCGAAAAAGATCTCTTTGAAATCCTGCGCAATCCCAACAACCCGATCATGCTCGGCAAAAAGCTCGATTTTGCCGCCTACGGCATCGAAATCAAATTTTCAGAAGAGGCGCTGCGCCTCATTGCAGCGCAGGCATTTACTGAGAACACAGGGGCTCGGGGCCTGGTCAGCGCAGTGGAAAACCGCCTCCTCGTCTTTGAAAAACGCCTGCCCTCCACGGACCTGACCCGGTTTCCGGTCACCCGGGAAACGATCGAACATCCGGAAAAGGGCCTGGAAGCGCTCCTGCGCCCGGAAAACAAGGAATCGACGGCCGCCCAATTCGAACGCCTCGTTGAAGAGGAAAAAGCGTATGTCGCTGAATATGTAAAGAAAAACGAAAAGAATGTCAGCAGACGGTTCGGCCTCACCCTGACCGATTCCCGCATTCAGGCTGTCGCCTCCTATTACACGCGCAATGCCATGGACATCGGTGCCGTCGTGGGAAAGGTCAAAGACCTGTATGAAGATATCAAGTCCCTGGAGCTGACGTTCTACAAGAAGCATGACATCAACATCGTTTTAGAAGACGATGCCGTGGACTTTATCCTCGAACTGATACTGGACGCCGATCTCGACATCAACGAATACAGCCGGCGGCTTTCCGCCAGCTTCGAACACGGTCTGAAGCTGATCCGCGACAAAACCGGACAGAGCCGGTTTTTCATCGACAGAGGCGCCCTCCAGGACCCGGAAGCCTTTATCAGCAACCTCATCAAGAAGGAACTCCAGCGCTTGCCCGACTCGGCTTCTCCATAGCCGAAACCGAGCGCTTTGCTTCTTCAACGAAAGCGATATCTCATGATCGGCATCTCCAAGCTTTACTGCGGAACCGTGGAGCCCTCGGACGCACTTCGCTATGGACGAATGTCTTCCAGCCTCCCGTCCCATCTGCTTCAGTTTTCCGCCGACAAACGGCCGGTGGTGGTCTGGAATGCCACCCGAAAATGCAATCTCAAGTGCGTTCACTGCTATGCTCACGCCACGGATGTTTCGACCCAAGACGAGCTGACTACGGAAGAAGGCCGGGCCCTGATCGACGACTTGGCCGGGTACGGGGTGCCGGTGTTGCTTTTCTCCGGCGGCGAACCGCTGGTCCGAAAAGACCTTCCTGAACTGGCCGCCTACGCGGTCGAAAAGGGAATGCGGGCGGTCATCTCCACCAACGGCACCCTGATCACCCCTGCCGTGGCCCGGACCCTGAAAGAAATAGGGCTCTCCTATGTCGGGATCAGCCTCGACGGCATGCGGGAGGTCAACGACCGCTTCCGGGGCGTGAAAGGCGCCTTTGACAAAGCCGTTGAAGGGATTGAAAACAGCCGGGCCGCTGGGATCAAAGTGGGTTTGCGATTTACCATCAACAAGGCCAACGTGGCGGAAATCCCCGGCATTTTCGATCTTCTGGAAGAAAAAGACATCCCCAGGGTCTGTTTCTATCACCTGGTCTACGCCGGAAGGGGCTCGAATCTGGTGGAGCAGGATCTGACCCACGAAGAGACCCGCAAGGCAGTCGACCTGATCATCGAACGGACCCGGGATCTGCACCAGCGGGGAAAACCCAAGGAAGTCCTGACAGTCGACAACCACGCAGACGGCCCCTACGTCTACCTTCGCCTGCTCAAAGAAGATCCTAAGCGGGCCAAAGAGGTCTATGAACTGCTCCAGATGAACGAGGGCAACAACACCGGCAGGGGCATCGGCTGCGTCTCCTGGAACGGAGACGTTCATCCGGACCAGTTCTGGCGTCATTACAGCTTCGGCAACGTCCGCAAGCGCCCCTTTTCGGAAATCTGGTCCGACACTTCCGATCCGCTCATGGCCCGACTCAAGGACAAAAAGCCCCATGTGAAAGGACGATGCGCCTCTTGCCGGTGGCTCGATATCTGTGCCGGAAATTTTCGGGTACGGGCCGAAGCGGTTACCGGGGATCTCTGGGCCCCGGACCCGGCCTGCTACCTGACCGACGAGGAAATCGGTATCGCCCTGTCCTGAACGCCTGAAAAAAGCCTCAGGCGTTCAGGACTTCAGCTCCGGCTGCGCCGGAGCACTAAAATATAACGATTACCGACATTGGCAGGGAGAAAACATGCAGTTCCCCGACTATCGGCCCAGACGGATGCGGCAAAGCGAGGCGTTTCGGAGAATGATCCGGGAGACCGTTCTGACAACCGACGATTTGATTCTTCCCTTGTTTGCCGTAGGCGGAAAGAAGGTCAAAGAACCGATTGCCTCCATGCCCGGCCAGTTTCACCTGTCTTCGGATCACCTAACGACGGTCTGCAAACAGGCGGCGGACGCGGGAATCCCTGCGGTGATTCTGTTCGGCATTCCCCCAAAAAAAGACCCCCTCGGAACCGGGGCATACGCAAAGGACGGCACTGTGCAGCAGGCGGTAAAGGCGGTGAAGGACGCCGTCCCCGATCTTTCGGTCATTACAGACGTCTGCCTGTGCCAGTACACGGATCACGGCCATTGCGGAATGCTGGACGGTCAGATCATCGACAATGACGCCACCCTCGATCTTCTCGCCCGCACCGCCGTTTCCCACGCGGAAGCCGGCGCCGACATGGTGGCGCCTTCGGACATGATGGACGGAAGGGTGGCCGAAATCCGGGAGGCGCTCGATGAAGGCGGTTTCGAACGGGTGCCGATCATGTCGTACGCGGCCAAATACTGCTCGGCTTACTACGGTCCGTTTCGGGAGGCGGCCGATTCGGCACCAAAGTTCGGAGACAGACGGACCTATCAGATGGACCCGGCCAATGCCGAAGAGGCCGTGCGCGAAGCCACCCTCGACATCGAGGAAGGAGCAGACATCATCATGGTCAAGCCGGCTCTCGCCTACCTGGATATCATCCACCGCATCCGGCAGGAGTTCGACCTTCCCGTGGCGGCCTACAACGTCTCCGGGGAATATTCCATGATCAAGGCGGCAGCGCAGATGGGATGGCTCGACGGCCAAAAAGTGATGATGGAAACCCTGACGGCCATCAAACGGGCCGGGGCGGATATGATATTGACGTACTTTGCGCTGGAAGCGGCAAGGTTGCTTGGGCGCTGACGCGCCCAAGCAACCGCTGGGAAGCTGGGAGGCTGGAAGGCTGGAAGGCCTGGCGCTTCGCGCCGCATAGAGCATGAGGCATAACGCATAGGGCAGAAGCAAGCACGCCGTCTGCGGGATCTTTCTTTTGTTTTAAAACTTCTGAGCCCTCGATGGTTTTCCTTAAGCCTTCCAGCCTCCTCGCCTCCCAGCCTCCCAGCAGCGCAGCGCATGAACAATCCATAGTTATTTCAACAGGAAAAAAAGGAACTCCATGCACCCTCATGTTTCCCATACCTCCGACCCCTTCGCGCTGCGGCTGGTGGCCTGGGAGGTCACCCGCAACTGCAATCTTTCCTGCGTTCACTGCCGGGCGGCGGCCACCTGCGGCCCTTACACCGGAGAACTCGACACCGCGTCGGCTTTCAAGCTGCTCGACGAGATCGCCCGGACCGGAAGCCCCATCGTCATTTTGACCGGCGGCGAGCCCTTGCTCAGGGAGGATATTTTCGACATCGCCGCCTATGGCACGAAAAAGGGGCTCCGGATGGTCATGGCGCCAAACGGGACCTTGATCACTTCCGCGTCGGCGCAAAAGATGGTCGAGACCGGAATTCGGCGGATCAGCATCAGCCTCGACGGCGCCACGGCGGAGCGGCATGACCGGTTCCGGGGCGTGCAAGGCGCCTTTTCCGGGGCGCTTTCCGGCATCGAACACGCCAAGGCGGCGGGGCTCGATTTTCAGATCAACACCACGGTCACCCAGGCCAACCTGAAAGACATCGAAAAAATCCACCGGCTGGCCGAAGAACTCGGCGCGGTGGCCCACCACATCTTTTTGCTCGTTCCCACAGGACGAGGCAAGTACATCGTCGACCAGGAAATCACCGCAGAGCAGTACGAAGAGACATTGAACTGGTTCTACGACCAGCGTAACAAGACCGCCATGCAGCTCAAGGCCACCTGCGCCCCGCATTACTATCGGATTCTGCGCCAGAGAGCCCGACAGGAGGGAAAACAGGTGACCTTCCAGACCCACGGCCTGGATGCGGTCACCCGGGGATGTCTGGGCGGAACCGGCTTTTGCTTCATCTCCCACCGGGGAATCGTTCAGCCCTGCGGGTTTCTGGACGTGCCCTGCGGCGACGTCACCCAAACCCCGTTTCACGAGATCTGGGAACACTCCAAAGTCTTTCAAGACCTTCGCAACTTTTCCGCTCTCAAGGGAAAATGCGGCCGCTGCGAGTACAAGCGGGTGTGCGGCGGCTGTCGGGCCAGGGCCTACGAGGCCACCGGCGATTACATGGCCGAAGAGCCGCTTTGCAGCTACCAACCGTAAAATTTCTTCGAAATTTTACTTTGTGCGGCTTCGCCGCATTTTTCTAAGTTACCCCCTCTCCGGAAGGCCTGCACCTGCAGCCCCCCCAGGTATGGTGTGGCCCAAATAATAGAAAAACTACGCCTGGCGCCGAGATTCTATTTCGTCATTCCCGCGAAAGCGGGAATCCAGAGGCGGTTTTGGCCGGACTCCCGCTTTTGCTGGAGATGAACGGCTCTTTTCTTGAGATTCAACTATGGCTCTGATATATATAAACGAGCGGGCCGATGGACAGCAGGCAATCCAAGTGAACTACGGAATTTTGGGCGCCAATCAACCATTCGACCATTCAACTGATCGCCCACGTCCATCCCCTTCAGCGTCAACCCGGACGCCGGCATGTGTTTTCTTCCTTTACGGAGGTGGGCATGAAGGTTTGCGATCTGATGATCCCCGAACCGATCACCATCAGCGAGAGCGCTTCGATCCAGGATGCGATCGAAACGATGAAGATCAATTCCATCCGTCATCTGCCGGTCGTGAACAAACGAAAGCACTTGAAGGGCTTCGTCACCCTTGCCGATCTCAAGGCGGGACTTTTGCCCAGCATGATCGGAGATGTCACGTTGACCGACCTCATCATCCGGGATCCGATCGTGGTAGGCCCCGACGACGACGTGGAAATCGCCGCCCAGCTCATCTACAAGCACAAGATCGGTGGGATGCCGGTGGTCGAAGACGGCAAGCTGGCCGGCATCATCACCGAGACCGACATCCTCCGAGCCT
>Ga0272443_10001353_pt1 | contig 36498 bp, 68 predicted proteins | sample SSMAcet12_FD_193581 | JGI IMG/M metagenome (GOLD analysis project Ga0272443, IMG submission 193581) | Marine sediment archaeal communities from Little Sippewissett salt marsh, Falmouth, MA, United States - SSM-Acet-12 | ecosystem: Environmental > Aquatic > Marine > Wetlands > Sediment ... | reverse complement strand
ACACTATAAAAGTGTTTATCGTAAATTTAAGGTTATAAATAAATGTCAATAAACTTTATAATATCTTAAGGTATAAATTGAATATGGGACTTTTTAAAAAATTTAATAGGGATTTTAAAGATTTAAGTAATCCCAAAACAAATGTTAAATCAAGTATTTCATTAAATGAAAATTTGACATCTAATAATTTAAATCAACAGAATTTGAAAAATCTTCCAAATGATATTGAGAGGATTAAAAATAAAACTAATAATGATGTTTTTAATTCTATTCATAATTTAGAAAAAAGAATTATTCTGATAGAAAAATGGATAAATTATTTTAATGATTTAGTTAAATTAAAATTAGAAGATTAATATGGCTGATGTTCAATCTACATTTAGTGGTATAGCTGGAAATTTAATAGAAAGAATTTTACAAGGAAGTATTATAGTCTTTTTAAGTCTCATTTGTGGATTAGTAATCTTTGGTGTTTTATTTTTTGTTAGATATCTGAGACAGTTTGATATAGTTGTAGAAATTAAAAGTTTAAGAGGAAGTGGAACTTTTGGAGAACCGATTTATAAAATAGTTCCAGATAAAGGAGGGATGCTTTTTAACAAAAAGGATAAAAGATATGATTTTAAATTATTAAAGGAAAGAGTTATTCTACCCCCTCCACCATTAGAATGTTTAGAACTTCGTTCAGATGGTAAGAATCAAATAAAAATATTTCAAAAATCCCAAGATGAATATTACTATTTATTCCCTGATAAAATAGATCTTGACACTGTTGTTAGGAAAGGAAAAAAGATACCTATTGGAACCTCTAGTTTTAATGTTGTTGATGGAGATATCAGTTATTGGAACACTTTAAGAAAAAGAGATAATAGAAAATTATTTAGTGCAGAAGATTTCATAACAAAAATTCTACCGTATATAGGTTTGTTTTTAATGTTTGTAACTATAATTTTCCTTACATATATTATAACAGATCACTGGGGTGAATTTTCTTCGGCCGCACAAGCATTAAAAGAAGCATCCATAGCTCTAAGGGATGTTAGTACTGCATCGGTAACAACATCTTCTAGTGCTTAATAAATTTAAAATGGGATTTATAAATTTTAAAAAAAATAAGCAGAAAAAAGGTAAAGAAAAAAAGAAAGATAAAATTTGTATAAGGTGTAAATTTGTTATCAAAGAGGACGATAATTATCTACACATAGAGGAATTTAGGAGGGGAAAGAAAATAATAGAAAATTATATCCATAAAAATTGTTGGGATGAACAAATGAGGCCTAGAGGTTTATTGTTAAATATGATGGGAAGAGCAAATAAATTACTTGATAAAGCAGAGGAGTTATCTTAAAATGGATAATCATTCAAATACTTTAATATTGACTAATTATATAGCAAGTTGGGGATGGCATATCTTGGGTGTTTTGTTCTTTTTAAAATCTTTGAGTTTCTTAATTGTTCGTGAATATATTTGGATGTTTGGAATGATAGGGGTTTTTTGTTTTTGTGAAATAATTGTTTTTAAAAGGAAATTAGATATGGAAAAACAATGGGAGGAAATTGAAGATGGAGAATAATATTATTAAACAAATCTTTTTTGGTATTATTATTTCCTTTTTCTTTATATGTTCCTTACTTATTCTTTGTTTATTAATGCCTTTTGAAGTTGGTTATCTTCTTTTTTTTGATGTTGGTTTATTAATTTTAGTCTTAATAATTCAATTTGAAAGGAGGAACAAATGCCAAAACAAAAAAGGGAAGAAATAGAAGAAGAAAGTAATGAAGAAGAAAGTAGGTATATTGTAGAAAGTATGCCTACTGAAACGATTCCAGTTATAAAAGATAAGGAAACAGGGAAAAGATATGACTCTATGGGATCTTTAAGGAAAATTCTTGAAGAGATAAATGAGTTAAGGAAGATAGCAGAAGAATAAATACCAAATGGGAATGGTAGGATTTGTTGGATGGTTCATTGGAGGGTTAGTAGGAACTATGTTCATTCAAATCCTTTTCCAAAATGAATTTATAGTAAGTTTTTTTATTGCTATTCTTTTAGGAATATTGGGTGCAAAAGATTAAGAAAAATATGGAATATAAGGTTTGGATTATCTTAACAATCATATTACTTTTAATTTGGGGTTCTTTTTTTTATTTTTTTATTAATTATGGTGAGGTAGTAAGAAAAGATCCTTGTAAAGTATGTGCTGAAAGACTTGGAAAAGATTTTATTTGTACTAGTATTGGAATTGGATCTGAATCTGTCATTTACTCTTCAAATAAAACATAGAAGATGACACAAGAAGAAATCTATAATCTTATAAAAGAAAATCCTGGATTATGTACTAAAGAGATAGCAGAGAGACTTGACATCAATATAACAAGAGTTTGTAAATTAATAAAGAGAATGGTTAATAAAGATATAAAAGGGATTGAACCAAGAGATTATCAATTAAGAGATCTAATTAAAAAATATCCAACATTAAAATATTCTCCAAGAAATAATTTTTCATCTAATAGAATTAAATTGTGGGTTATTAAAAAATGAATAATAAAGGAAAAATTTTTGCATATTTCTTTTGGATTTTTGTTGGTTTCTGTCTAGGAATATTTTTTGCTTTTAAATTTCTTAGAGAATTTTTTTGTTAGTATATTCTTTAATATGTTTGGATATTGTTATGGGACTATGTTCCCTAAAATTTGTGAGTATTCTAGTTTCTTTATCTCACTTGTTGGTATGTTTATTATATTTTGGTTAATCACTAAACCTTTTAATAAGTGTAAATAATGTAACTTATTGTTACATTTAGGTATTGTTTATATAGTAGTTATGTTTTTTAAATATGATAAAAAATAATAATTTTTCAAAATGGTTTATGTTATTAGAGGGAAAACCTATCAAGATGCTGAAGTTGAACAAGCGAAATCTTTAATTTTTAGAGGAAAAGCAGGGGCTGTTAGAGGTGATCCAAGATTGCAAGGATTAGTTAATTCATTACTAGAACAAGGAGATTTTTGGCCAAGAAAAGGAAAGCCAGATATTCAAGCACCAACAGAAACTATTAAAAGAATATTAGATGAAGGAAAAGAAAAAAGAGAGGGATTACCAACTTCAACTAAAGATTCAATAGATGGTGAAAGATTTATAAGTACTAAAGAAGGTATCAAAAGAGAATCTGAAATTTATCCTCAAAAAAGAAGTTTACAGGATATTACAAAACCACCGAAAACACCCTTTTCAAAATATTTCATATCTTCTAAAGAAGAATCTGAATCAACTTCTCCTTTTATGAGTACTAAAGAGGGTGTCAGAAAAGAAGAGGAAGTTTATCCACTATTTGAAACTGAAAGAGAAATCGATAAACCAGTAGGATTACAACCTGGACAATCAGCAATAACCCCCACGACAAGAACTGAATTTGATAAACCTTATCATACTGGAGATTGGTTTCCTGGAATTGTTCAAGTAGGAAAAAATATAGGAAAAAATATATTAAGTGGTGAGTGGTTGGATTCTTCTAAATGGGGTACACCACAAGAGAAAGATGTATTTAGGCCTCTAAGTTATTCAGGTTCTGGTGAAGCAAGAATCGGGATGTACTCTCAATGGTTTACTGGATTTGCAAAAGAAAAAGGTTGGAAACTTCCAACAATTAAAAGAGATTTTCCTTTTGTAGGATTTGTAGATGAAGATTTACTTCAAACTTGGGAATTTGGAATGCCTACTGGTGAGTTATATAGAAAAGTTAGGGAGAAAAAGGAGAAGAGATATAAAAAAGAATATGAAGATATTTTCCAACCTATTCAAGAACAAGTAACAAGTGGTAAAATAAGTTTAGAAGAAGGTAAAGAAATTTTAGAACCAAAATTTAAATCTATTGAAAAAAGATATTCTAAAGAAGTTAGTGAAGCAACATCACCAATAACTACAAGTGGTAAACTTGCACAAAAGTTAGTACCAACAACATTAGAAACAGGTGCTATTATTGGAATATCATTAGTTTCTCCAATGGCTGTTATGGGTTATGGTGCATTTCAAGTTGTGAAGGGTGGTGAAAGACAAGATTTTTTAGAAGTTGTAGGGGGTGCTACCTTAGTAGGATTAGGAGGGGTTGGTACTGTTTCTAAAGTTGAAAAAGAGATTGTAGGATTAGAATTAGAACAACTTGCAAAGAAACCTCCAGAATGGGGTTCTTTAAAATTAAGGTCAGAAAGTTTAACATCAAAAAGATATGATACAGATATTTTATCTGGGATTCAAAAATCTAGAGGATTAAAAACAGAATGGGAAGCTATTGGAAAAGTAGAGTATGGAAAAGCTGGTGCATTTACTATGCCTAAAGGATATGTATCTTCTAAAACAACAGGAACTTTATCATGGGATTTATATGGAACTGGAAAAGGAACTCAAGTAACCTCTGTTGAATTTTCTGAAATTGGTGCTAAAGGTATTGGATTTAGATTAGGAGAATCAGAAGTTTGGAGTGGAACAATGGGAAAAACAGGAACTGAGACAATTAGAAGATCAACCTTTATTTTTCCAAAAGGAACTCCTTCAAAAACTATTGAGAAAGAGTTAGTAAAAAGAACAATTAAAGATGAAGGAAAAGTTCAACAATCTTTCTTTGGTGCAATTAGTAAAAGAATATCTAAAGATACTTATTTAACTAGAGGTGGTGAATTAGAGGGTGCTGTTTTTCAACCTAAAACAAGAAAGGCATTATTTGAATTTGATGCAAGAGGTTTAGGTATAACAAAAGTTATTGATATGGGAAAAGTAAAAGGAGTTACAACTTATGATATAGTTAGTAAAGGTTCTGATATTGGGACTAAGACAAGAGTTATAAAACCAACAAATATATTACAATCAACAACTGAAAAGATGTTAGTACAACCTTCAAAAACAATCTCAAAGGTTTTGAGTAAAACAGCAACCTCACAAAAATTAAGTGGTGGACTAATGGGAACTACCCCTCAATTTAAACAAGTTTATCAAAGAGAATTTCCTCAAATGAATTTTGGAGTTTCTATTAGACAAATACCCTCTTCAAAACGAATTTTTAAAACAAATCAAGGGGTTAAAAAAAGATTAGGGGTTGGTGTAACTTCTGGATTAAGTTTTGCACAACTTTTATCTTCTCAAGAAAAATTAGGAATTGGATTATCTAGTTCACAACTTCAAGGATTAAGTCTAAAACAACTTCAAGGATTAAGTCTAAAACAAAAACAACTACAGAAATTAGCTTTAACTGGAATGTCAATCACACCATTAACCACTCCAAAATTAGGTTTTGATTTTGGTAGACCTATTGGAGGTTTAGGAGCTGGATGGATTCTTCCTGGATTTGAATATAAAGAAAAACCTAAAAAAAGACAATCTAAAGGAAGAGGTTTTAGATACCAACCAGGATTATTTGCAATTGCTACTGGATATAAAGCACCAAAACCTAGTGAGTGGGCAATTAGAACAGGGATTATAACTAGGCCTATTATTAAAAGAAAAGAGAAAGGGAGAAATAAAAAATGAAAGATTCAATTGAAAGAGAATATGAAATGCAATCTAATTTAAATAAAGAACAATTAGATGCTCAACAAGCAGGAAATGCTTCTATGATGTTACAGAATCAACAAGAAACTCAAGCAGTATTGATAGAACAATTAAGTCCAGATAAAATTATTGAAAATATAAAATTAATTCTTGAAGGAAGTATAAGAGATGAATATGGAGAGATTAAAAAAATAGGAGATCCTTTAATGAATCAAAAAGGAGTAAACAATCTTATGATTTCTATAAGAAGTGTAGTTAATATAAACACAATAATGAGTGCAATCAGAGAAGAAAAAATAAATGAATTTATGATTGATTTAATGGATGAAATAATTGACGATTTAACTTTAAACTGGAAGGAGTATGATATAAAAAATAAATCTAATTTAGATAAAATTGAGGGTATAATAAAGAGAATGGCTTACCCTGCTTTTATGAGAAGTAAAGAAGGAGGTGAAAGAATATTCCTTAAAGGTGTAACTGTTGAAAATATTTCATCAAGACCAACTTTTCAACCCATGAAAAAAGAGGGATTCTTTGAAAGATTCAAACTATGAAAATGTTTAATTTTTTTTTTATTGTTTTTATAATAATGGGTATTCTTATTCTTAATTTTATTACTAATTCAAACATCTTCACAAACCCTATTTCTAACATCTTTCCACAACCTCAAAAAATCTCATCCCTTCCAATGTTTTCTGCTCAAGAGATGGGAGATCCAATAGTCAAACAAAATGTTACTCAAAACATTATTGATGATTATGCTATTTTTAAAGCACAAGAAAAAGAGGTAATTGGGGATTCTATCAATGGAGTAAAATATAAGTATGCAAAAGAAGAAGATATTATAATTTATACAAAAGTAAGAAGCGATAGTTATTGTCCTGCTAATTTCACAGAAGGAGTAAGACATTGTGAAATCCCTTTTGAATTAATAAATAAAGGTTCTCCAAAATCTCAATTAAACAATTTTGATATAGAATTAAAGGGTTTGGAAAATTATAACATAAATTACTATTACTCAACTGATAAACAAGTTGTTTATGAAGTAGTAGATAATTCAACATGGAATTGCAGTGGAGTAATAAAAAAATATGAAGAAGATAATTGTACAAGACTTACAGAACAATATATTAAAGTAGAGAAAAATGAGTTTAATAATTATAAACCCCTAGACTTCTCAAAATTTAAAAACATTGATTTAACAAAAACAATATCTATATTAGCTGTTTTTGATATGCCTGTTAATGATGTTGCTAGATATGATATAATTGTTTCTGGAAAAATAGATTCTGCAAAATCTGAAACAATAATAAATTTAGATCCTTCAATAGGAATAGAAAATTGTACAGATTTACAAGATATGAATAATGATTTAACAGGGGATTATTATTTGACTCAGGATATTGATTGTTCTGATACTGTTAATTGGAATAGTGGGGATGGTTTTAATCCTATTGGAACAGGCGATTATTTTAAAGGAACATTTGATGGAAGGAATCATACAATTAGTGATTTGTTTATAAATAGAACTTCAACATCTTATATTGGTTTGTTTTCACAGACTTCTTGGATTTATGTTTCTGAAGTTAAAAATGTTGGATTAATCAATGTTAATATAATTGGAAATGCTCAAACAGGAGCATTAGTTGGAAGAGTTTATGGATATAAGGGAAATACAACCATAGAAAATTGTTATGCAACAGGAAATCTTACTGGTGGTGCAAATGAGGTTGGAGGTTTATTTGGAGTTGTTTATTCTGGTGGTACTCCTATGGGAAATTCTTATATTAATGGATGTTATTCAAATGTGGATGTTACTCATGTAGCAACAGGTGGTTCTCCTTTATTTATAGGTGGATTTACTGGTTCTATTTCAGGGGCACAAAATTGGATAAATGATAGTTATGCTACTGGTTCTGTAACAGCATCAAATCGTCTTTATGTTGCTGGATTTGTTGGTCTTAATGCTGATGGGCAAATAACTAATTGTTATGCAACAGGAAATGTTACTGCAAGTAATTATGCTGGAGGATTTGTTGGTTCAAATCAAGGAGGTGGTTCTCCAACAATAATTAATTCCTATTCAACAGGTTCTGTAACAGCATCAAGTACTGTATATGGTTTTTATGATTCTAATACTGGAACATTAACTAACTGTTGGTGTTATAATCAATCAGGAGATACTGCTACTCATTGTGGTACAGGAGTTAGTGGATTTGATTCATTAAGTGATGCCTACGACATAACCCATAATGTTTATGATTCAAATTCTCCAACATGGGACTTTACAAATATTTGGAGTGGTATAAATAATGGTACAGATTACCCAATATTAGGATTTTGGCTTGAAAAAATAAAACCAATTGTAACTTTAAATTCTCCAGATAATGATTACAATTCTTCAACTAATTCAATAACATTTAATTGTACAGCTTCGGATAATGTTAAAATAGACAATGTTACTTTATATGGAAATTGGACTGGTAGTTGGAGTGTTAATGAAACAAATAGTTCTGGATTAAATGGAACTGAATATATTTTTACAAAAACTATCCCAAGTGAGGGAACTTATGAATGGAATTGTTATGCTTGTGATAATCTAAGTAATTGTGCATTTGCAGATTCCAATAGAACATTTAACTATGAAATTCCAGAAGTAGGAATCTCAGTATTATATCCAGATGATTTAGTAACAACATTTAATGCAACCCAAAATGAATTTTTTAATGTTACTTTAAATATTAGTTGTGATAAAGGAGAATGTGGAACTATTAATGTTAGTTTAGATCCTGAACCAAAATCACAGGAAAAAAGTTCAACAATTATTGCAAACTTACCTAGATGGACAATAACAAAAACAGGTGATGAAAAAGATTTGAATATAACAACAAACGAGATTAATGATACAAGAACAGAATTTTGTGTAAGTATGGATGATAAGACTTCTTATAAAAGTAAAAAACAATTAAAGGGAAAGGATATTGCTAGTGTTCCAATAACAAAAATTGATGGAAGTTTATCATTAGGAAAACAAGTTTTAAATTTAGATGTTTTAAGTAGTAAAGAACAATCTTGTTTCTTTGTAGATTATGGTGTTAAAATAGAGAATAGATCTTTTAAAATTGGTTGGGAGAGTGTTGTTGTTTATTATAATTCTGATGAGTTTACACTTACAGATCCTAGTTATATAGATAATATCTGTAAATCTCCTAATGGGCAACTTCATGTTGCTTTTGAAGGTTATAGTGATGATGTTTGGTATGCAAATTCATCAGACAACGGTTTGACTTGGTCTAGTAGGAATATTTATATTACAGAAGGTGCAGGTGCTTCAAGTGTTGGTATTTTATGTAACTCAACTAATGGAGTTTTAGTTTATGCTGATATTTTAGATGATATAATAGGTATAGACTCTCCAAATAGTGGTGAAACCTTTACAAATAATTTTACAATGGCGGATATAGGTTATTTATATGATCCTTCTTGTTTTCTTGATAGTCAAGACAAGGTTCATTGTGTTGTTATGGAGTCGGGTGGAGATCAAGCTTTTTATGTAAATTCTTCTAATTGGGATAATGAAGTAGTAGTTAATACAAATGATACTGATGATAGTGATATTTGTAATATTGCTGTTTATAATCAATGTCCTTATGTTGTTTGTGCTGGTGATGATGATGAAGATTTAGATATTTGGAGTCCTTGTTTAAATGGTTGGGGAAGTGGTAACAGAACAGAACTAGATAGTGGTTTGTCTATGGTTGGTGCAGGTTATGGTATTGATATGGTTGTTTCTGGGCAAGATTTTTATATAGCTTATATTGAGAATAATGATTTACAATTTTGTAATTCTTCTTTTTCTCATAATCTTTCATCATTTGATTGTAAGGAATTAGATAGTGATGGTTCTTATCATCCTTCAATTTTTGCTAATGATCAAGGTGGTATTGAAATTTTATATATTTATGGAAGTGATGATGGTTATATGTATAGGTCTAACTCTAGTAATTATGGTTTAGATTGGAGTGTTAGAGAACAATGGACAGATAGCAATAATGATGCTAACCCTAGTTTAATAGGTTCTTTATATCCTTCATCAAATAATGGTAAAGCAGATGTTTATTATGTTTATACTGATTATAATGACTTATGTTTTGGTAATTATACCATAGATTATATAGATTACAAATCAGGACTTATATCAACAAATGAAAGTGCAACACCCTTCTACACAAATGCCTCAACTAATCCATTAAAAACAAATAGTTTAAGTGAAGGAGATAGTGAAGTAATAACTTTTTGGGTAAATGCAACAGGTGAAACAGGAGTTACACATACATTTTATGCTTATGCAAATTTAACAAGTAATTTAAGTATAAGTAATATAACAAGTGAATGGGATGTTCAAATAATAGAAGCAATTTCAGATACTATAAATCCAGATGTAAACATTACATATCCTTTAAACACAACATATTATAATCAAGACATAACAGAATTAAATTATACTTACTCAGATGAGAATCCTGGAGATTGTTGGTATTCAAATGATAGTGGAGTAAATAATTATTCTATACAAACAGCAGGATTAAACTTCACTAGTGTTACTAGTGTAATAGGAAGTAATGATTGGACTGTTTATTGTAATGATAGTTTTGGAAATGAAAATAGTTCCTCAATTTCATTTAATAGACTACAAACAAGTATCTCTAGTGTTCACTATGATGATCCAGTAACATTAACAGGTGGAACAACGAAAAATGTTTATATCTACTTTAATATTTCAGATATAAATTTTAATAGTTCTTCTGGGCAGATTAATATAAGTAATAGTGGAGAGAGTAGATATAATCTAACTTGTATTAACACCACTATTCAATTTAATTGTACTTTGGTTATGTATTATTATGATAGTCCTGGAACTTGGACTATTAATACTTCTGTGAAGAATAATAATCAAGAATGGATTTATAATGATACAGAAACCTTTACTGTTAATGATTTAGATTATGTTACTCAAGATGTAAAATCTATTTCTTGGAGTACTTTGAATGTTGGAATAGATGATAATGAAGCAGATAATACTATTACATTAACTAATGGGGGTAATCAAGATTATCCTTATATAAATGTAACTGGATATGATTCAGATGGAGATTCAAATGGAAATCTAATCTTTGCAGAAAATTTTAGTATATCAAATTTAACAGGGGAATCAGAAAATCAAGTTTATATGATAAATAATACAGAAGTAGATTCTTCATCTCACCTCAATTTAAATTCTCATGGAACTGATGTAACAGAAGAAATTTTCTTCTATGTAGATTTAGATACTGGTCTATTAGCAGACACTTATAGAAGTACTAATGATTGGTCTATAAAAGTTTCGTGATTAATAATTAATTGTTTGAAAGGAGGTCAAAGAAAAATGGAAAAAGAAAACGATAACTTCATTAAATTATTTTTAGTTATTACTTTGATAACTCTTACTTGTTGTTTTATCCCATTTATTAATGCTGATGAGGAATGTTCTGGACAAGATTGTCCTACTAACATAACATTGGTAATAGGAAATGAAGCACCAACAATACCTTTTGTTGGAGATGTTTCTGCTATAACTTTAAATGGTGGAACAACAAAAGATGTAGAAGTAACTTTTAATGCAACAGATAACAATGGATATGAAGATTTGGATATTAGTACAGCAGTGGTTACATTCTCTAAAGCAGGTGAATCAGATAGGGCTTCTGCAAGTTGTAGTCAAGTCTTAAATACTACTTTGACTTCTATAATAAATTGTACAGTTACATTTCAATTCTATGATGGAGATGGTGCAGATTGGTCAATTAATGCTTCAATCTCAGATGATGCAGGTTCTCCTGCAGAAAACATTACAACAGTTGCAACAGTAAATGAATTAGATTATGTTACTCAAGATGTAAAATCTATTGCTTGGTCAAGTGTAAGTGCTGGTTCAGATGACAATGAAGCAGATAATACTATTACATTAACTAATGGTGGAAATCAAGACTACCCTGAATTTAATATTACAGGTTATAGTGCGACTGGAGAAACTAATGGAGATATGATTTATGCAAGTAATTTCAGTATTTATAATACAACAGGAGAAACAGATAGTCAAGTTTATATGATAAATGATACTATGGTTGATGTGTCTGCTACTTTAACTTTGAATAGTCATGGAGCTGATGTAACAGAAGAAATTTTCTTCTATGTTGATTTAGATACTGGTTTATCTGCTGATACTTATAGAAGTGATTTTGATTGGTCTATATTAGTTGCTTAAAATTAAAAGGGAGAAGATGAAAGACAAAAAGTTTAGTGATTGTTTTTTTAGAAGATTACCCCTAGTTTTAGGGGTAATCTTTTTATTAGTTTTCACTATAATAAATAGTGTATCTGATGTATCTGCATTAGGATTTGGAAGTAGTTATTTAGAAAAGATTGATGGAGAAAGATATTTTAGAGTACCATTGAATTATGAAAAGAGTTATTTTATTTATCCACAAAATAAAGAAAATAAATCTACAAACATAAAAATAAATTTAACTAATGAAGATGGATTAGTGATAACAAATATTCAAGATGAATATACAATCCCTGCAAATACTGAGAGTGATGATTTTCCAATAGAAATTTTAATGAAGTTTCCAGAAGATGCACAAGAGAATGACCAATTTCTAATATCTTATTCTATATTTGCATCTAGTGGAGATAGTGGGAGTGGAGTAGTTCAATTTTCACCTGTTGGTTATAGTAAAACATTCAAAGTAATAGCAGATGTTCCTTTGGTTGATAATTGTATAGATAATGATGGAGATGGTTATGATTGTTGTAGTGAAGGTTATGGTGATGATGGAAAAACAATAGATTGTGATGATAATGATAATGTTAGATATCCTGGAGCACCTAAATTAAGAGATGGAAAAGATAATAATTGTGATGGTGTTGTAGATGATGATGAGAAAGAAGATGATGATGAGAAAGAAGATGATGGGGATGACGATGATGATGACGATGATGATGATGATGACGATGATGATGATGAGGATAGTGGGTGGTCTTTTAGTGTTCCTATTGAGGATAATGAAAATGTAAGTAATGAAAAAGTAGATAAATCTGAAACTCCTAATAATAAGGAGAATAATAAAAATAATGATAATAAACAAAATACTTTACAAGATAATGTGGAAGATGGAAGTAATTGGTTATTGGGGGGTATAACTATTTTTGCTATAGGTCTTTTTATATTAGGTGGTGGTTTTTTGGCTTGGAAATTTTATAATAATGGAGATAGCAATGTTCATAATTATGAGGGTTATGAAAGTTTAAATGAAGAAGATGAAAATGAAGGATATGGAGAAGATGAAAATGAAGGATATGAAAATTAAAAAGATTTTAGGAATCTTATTTTTTATATCGTTTTTCTTAGTAGTAACTTTATTACCTAATGGATGTGTTGGGGAAGATTATGATGTTAATTTTACTATAAATATTTTTGAACCATTAGAAATAGTTTATCCTTTAAATGATTCTTATAGTGTTGATGTAACTGAACTAAATTATACATATCATTTTGATAATCCTGGATTTTGTTGGTGGAACAATGGGAGTGATAATTCATCAATTGTTTCTACAGGGTTAAATTTTACAGGAATAGAAAGTAATGAAGGAAGTAATGATTGGACTGTTTATTGTAATAATACTGAAGGAAAGAATTATTCTGATAGTGTGACTTTTTCTATTAATACAACTTTGGCCTATAGTAGTGGAAATCTTACAATTGTGATTATATCACCAGAGGAGGATAAAGATTTATTAATTCCAATAATAGAAATATGAAAAACAAATTTAGTTTTATGAAGATAGTAATGTTTTTTTTAATAATAATTGGAATAGGATTTGTAAATGCAGATGGTGAACAATTATCTTTTGATTCAAATGGTAGTATTGATATAAAATCCTATTGTTTTGACTCTAATAAAAGTTTTTGTGCTAGTGGAACTCATTGTCAAATATCTTTATTTTATCCAAATTCAACAATATTAATAGATAATGGAAGTATGAGTAGAACTAATGATTATTATAACTATTCTACAACTTCTCCAAAAACATTAGGAGTATATAAAGGGATGATTCATTGTATTAGTGGTAGTGTTGGTAATGGATATAAAGATTTTAAATTTTATGTTGGAAAACCAAGTACATATGTTCAAGGAAAAATTACTTCAACCTCCATATATATTTTATTTGGGGTTGCTATACTATTATTTTTGGGATTTTTGTTTACACCTAAAGAATATACTCCCTTTAAATGGACATTTTTCTTATTGTCTATTTTATTTATGGTAATTTCTATAAATGTTGTTTCAATTTCATTATGGAATGAGGCAGGAAATGAAAATTTAAGAAATATTTTTGATACTCTTGGTGCTATCTGTTATTATATGTATTGGTTTATTGGAGGATTATTTTTAATGATTTGGATATTAACTTTTTTAGGAACATTGGCAGATAAAAAAAGTATGAAAAAAGCAATGGAAGTTGGAATGCCTATGAGGATGAAATACTAAAATGAAAACTAAAGTACAAAGAATAAGTGAGGATCTTATGACTGAACTTAAAAGTATTGCTATTAAGAATAATATCAAAATAGTAGAAGCTAGTAAAGAAGTTGCTAAGATGATTAAAAAAAATAAGAATAGAACATTCATAAAGGAAATCAAATTTTAAAATGTTAAAAAAGATGAATAAGAAAGGAGATATAGTAAGTATAATTTATATTATAATTTTTTTAGCAGTTATAGGGATAATCTTATTTTTTATTAGCGATATAAATTATAGAATTTTTAATGAATTTAATAATACATTAAAAGATACAAGTAGAAATACAACCTATGTTGATGATGTATTATCAAAAACTGTAAGAACAAATAATTCTGCTTGGGATTATGCTTTTCTTGGTATATTTGTTGGTAGTTTAATTGCAATTGTATTAAGTGCCTATGCTGTAAGAATTAGTCCTGTATTCTATTGGATTTATGGAATATTAGCATTAGTTATGTTAGCATTGGGAACAATCTTAAGTAATGTATGGCAAGAAATGGTTTCAGATCCAGAATTAGCGATTACAATTACAAGGTTTCCAATAACAAATGCTATATTAGGGGGTTATTATCCAATAGTGACTGTTGTAATTGTTGTAATGGCTATGGTTATTATATTTGGTAAACCTCCTGGAAGAGAAGAAGGATATATTTAATAAAAAAATGGAAAAAACAAGAAAAATGCAAAAAATTAGGGAAAAATCAACACATAAAACTCATTTAAAGGGATTCTCAGGGGTTTTTTTATTGTTTTGTATACTTTGTATTACCTCTTTAATTAGTGCTACAACATGGGATGAAAGTGGTTTAGAGGATTATTTAAATTTAGCTTATCCTTTAAGTAGTGGGAAAGAATCTATAAAAGGATCTATTAATTTAACCACAAGTGCAGGAAATCCCACATTTGGAAGTCTTGGTGCTAAATATAAAAATGCAGTATATTTTGATGGAACAGACGATAGTTTAAGGACTATAAATTCTGAAAATTTTGGATGGAAAGCAAATTCAAGTTTAAGTTTTTGGATAAATATTACTGAATATCTTACTGATTATGATTATATTTTATATACAGGGGGTGATGCTCATGACATTGGAATTTATAGTGATGGGGATTTATTTTTTCAAATGGATGGTTTTGAATTTTATCGTCCTGATTTAAATACTCCAGAAGGTAAATATATTCATATTGTAGAAACTTTTAATGATACACATACAACTATTTTTATAAATGGTAGTTTATCATCAATTTATGCAACAACACCAAATAATGTAACAAATAATATCACTATTGGTTCAAAAGCTAATGGAGAACAGGAGATTAAAGGATGGTTTGATGAATTTTATATATTCAATAAAAGTTTATCTTCTTCAAATGTTAGTGATTTATATAATAGTGGAAGTGGAATATTTTTTGATGAATTAAATAAAACTCTTAACATAACTTTAAATAGCCCAGATGATCTTGAAACTTTTATAATAAATAATGATATAAATTTTAATATAACTAATGATTTATCAATTGGGAATCTTAAAAATATATCTCTTTATATTAATGATACTTTTAATGAATCTAAAACTATTACTGGATTAACTAATGAAACAACATTTACTAAATCATTTTCATCCATTGGGAATTATAATTGGAGTGTAGAAGTTTGTAATGATGAAAATAATTGTAAATCATCAAAAACAAGAGAATTTAATATAAATTATTATAAAGAAAACGAATTTATTTATAATTCAACAAGTTATGAAACTTATATTGAAACTTTTATTTTAAATGTAACTACAAATGGTTCATCAATTCTAAATCCTTCCTTAGTTTACAATGGAACTTCTTATATTGCAACAATTACAAATGAAGCTGGAAATACTTATCTTTTATCAAAAGAATTAGAGATTCCAATTGGAATAGGTAATAAAGAATTTTATTTTAATTTTGATTTAGAAGGAAATAATTATAATTCAACAAAATATAATCAAACAATTTCAGATATAGTTTTTACACAATGTAATGCAACCTATAACAATGTTTATGTAAATTACACTATTTATAATGAAACCTCTTTAGGATTAATAAATGCAAGTATAGATGCTACTTTTATATATTATATTGGTAGTTCAAAAAATGCAAAAAATTATTCAATATCTACTACAAATGAAACACTTCAACTTTGTGCAAATTCTAATGATACCTTTATTGTTAATGCTATTATTAAATTAAATAAAGCTGGATATAGTGAAAGAACTTATCACTTTAATGATGAAAATTATAACAATGATACAACAGAAGAGAGGTTATATCTACTTGATACTGGAAGTGATATAATAATCCAAGTGAGAGATAGTGGACTAATCCCATTAAAGAATTATTATGTTGAAATAGAAAGGTTTTATCCTGGAACAAATAGTTATAAAATTATTGAAAGAGAAAAAACAGATGAATATGGGCAATTTGTGGCTAGGTTAGTTGAAAATGATGAAAAATATAAATTTACCTTTAGAGATAGTAATAATGTTTTGAAAAAAACAACAGATGACATGACAATTGCTTGTCCCTCAACTTTTTGTACATTAAGATTTGTTATGGAATATACAGGAGAAGATTTAGAAAGATTTGAAAATGTTACTGATTATGATTGGACTTTTTCATTTAATAATAATACAAATATCTTTTCTGTGACTTGGAATGATGTAAGTGGAGAATCTATTACAAATAGGTTATATGTTCAAAGAAATCTTTGGAATGGTTCAACAATTGTATGTAATTCAACATCTACTTCATCTTCAGGAACTTTAACTTGTGATGTTGGAAATAGTTCTGCTAGTTATCAAGCTCAATTTTTTAGAAAGATTAGTGGTGAAATTGAAAAAAGAATAAGTTATATTAATGTAAAAGTTGGTACTGAATTTGAGACTTTTGGAAAAGAAGGACTTTTATGGAGTTTTTTTCTATTGATGACTTTAATAACTATAGGATATTGGAAACCAGTTGTTGGAGTAGTTCTCTATTTAGGAGGGATAATTTTATTGTCTATGGTTAATATAATCAGTTTAAATCCAGGAATATTAATTGCTCAATTTGTAATTGGGATAATATTCATTTGGGCATTTAGAGGTTAAAAAAAATGGAACTAAAATCAGGATTATTTTCAATAATTATTGTAAGTATAATGGTAATAGCTATAGGGATTATAGTAAATGGTTGGTCTGAAGATTATAATTCTGGAGTTACTAGTGATTTAGAAAATTATGATAATCTAAATAAATCTTATGGGGTATCTATTGAACAAAGAGGAAATATAAATCCTGCTAGTGGAGAAGCAGGTACTGATTCTGAATCATTAACATTTAGAGGTGCTTATGGAATAATTACAGGTATCTATGAATCTTTTGATTTGGTTTTTGGAGAAAATGGAATGGTTGATAGTGTTTCAGAAAGATTTGGTTTACCAGATTATTTAAAACAAGGAATAATAGCATTAATGATAATATCCATAACTTTTACCATAATTGCGATAGTTTTTAGACTATCCAGGAGTTCAGCATAATGATAGATAAACTAATATTTAATTTACACCAATTACCAACTGATTTAACAGAAGATAGTGGTTTATTGGAAGGTATGGCTATATGGGCTTATAATGTAACTAATGGATTATTTTGGACAACATTATTACTTGGTTTTTGTTTAGTTTTATTTATATCAACAAGTAGATATTCAACAGATAGAGCTTTTGGATATGCAGGAATAAGTGGGCTTTTTGGATCTTTATTTCTTGTTACATTAGGTCTAATACCCTGGCTTTATGCCTCTATTTTTATAATTGTAGGAGTTATTAGTGTTGTTACTATGATTATGTCAAGGAGAGGATAAGTTTATTTTGTTACAAATTGTTATCTATTGTTTAAATATTTAAAATTTTTAGTAATCTTTGGTTGATTTTTAAATATCTAATTTACCAAACTTTGAAAGGAGGTAATAGATGAGAAATGAAAAATAAGAAAGGGAATCTAAACTTAATTGTTCCTGCAATTTTAACATTGACTCTTGGAGCAGTTATCCTTGTTTTTGGATTAGTTATGCTTGATGAACTATGGGATCAAACATCTTCAGGTACTGAAGCATATGAGGCAGGTAACGAAACAATTGTTGGTATGGGTAAATTTGCAGATTATTGGGACTTGATTGTTTTAGCAATAGTAATAACTGTAGTAATTAGTTTACTTCTTGTTGTTTTTAGCTTGAGAAATGTCAAGTAAACCTCATCTACCAATTAAATGGTGAGGAAAATTAACAAGAAAGGAAATTTACAATTACTTACTACGGGAGTTTTAGTGATTATGATGGGAGCAATCCTATTAATTTTTGCACTCCTTATTTTAGATAGTTTATTAGTAACTACAGCAGATACAAAGGTTACGGTTTATAATGAAACTTTAACAACAGTTACAGAAGCTGGAGAGACAGTTGCTTTCACACCTGGAAGTTGTGGTGTTCATTCTTTTGCACCAATATATGTAACTAATGCGACTGGTGGTGAAACAATAGGTTCTGGAAATTATACATATAACCTTAGGACAGGAAAGGTTTCAGCTACAGCAGGTGCTACAACTTTAGGTGTAAATAATACTGATTGGAACATAACTTATTCATATAGTTTTGGAAATAAATCAATCTGTGAATCAACTAATAAAACAATTGTTGGTCAAGGAAAATTCGGAGACTACTTTGATTTAATTGTTTTAGCAATAGTGGTAGCAGTTGTAATAAGTTTATTATCTGTAGTTCTTTCTACTAAGAAAGTTAAGTGAGTGATGAAAAAATTCTAAAATTTTTTTTGTTCCCAATGATTTTGGTGGGAATCTTTATTAAATAAAAAAATATAAGGAAAGAAAGTTAATGGTAAGAAATAAACCAAAGAAAGATGGAAGTGGAAAAGGTAGAAGATTAAATAGAGGGAGAGGTGGTTGTAAAACTACAAAAAAAATAGGACAAGGGAGGAAATGATAAAATGAAGAAAGTTAGAGTAAAAGGACACCTTATGAAAGTTCCAGGACAAAAAGCTAAAGTTAGAGTTAAAGGCCACTTAAGGAAAATAAAGAAATAAGTTTAGTCAATAATCTTTAAATAATTTATTGATTTATTTAAATTATGGAAGATAGTGAAAAAATAAAAAGACTTGAAAAGGAAATTAAAGAATTAGAAGAAAGTAAAAAACAAAAAGAGAAATTAAGTGAATTATTTAAAAAAAGAAATGATTTGAAGTATCCATATATTAAAACAATAAAAAAATTAGGAAAAGGGATTGGTGATAACATAACTGAATTTGCAGATACAAAAAATAAAGAAATGGAAAGAGAAATCAAAAAATCAAAAAGAAAGAAAAAAAAGAAAGATAATTCAAAAAGTAAGGAAGATGATATTTATGAAAAAATGTTTGGTGAAAGTGAATTAGGTAGTTCTATGGGTTTTTAATTCCATCTACCCTTCATTTTAGCTCTTTTTCTTAAATCTCTTTTACTTGTTTTCCACATAGATTTTCCTTTAGAAAGACTCCTAGAACTCCTTATAGCCATCCAGGATAAAAGAATTATCCCTCCTACAAAGATTGTTACTAAAATTAAACCTTTTAATAAAATATCCATTTACATTATTCTTATTATTTTTTAACAAAGATTACCACAAATAAGGATAAACATAAAAAAGCACATTTATAGTAAGGAGCATATCCACTATGACAACCATATAAATCTTCAATTAACATAGACATCAATATAAAAACTCCTAAATAACTCCAAAGGATTGCTTTAACATCTGTCTTATTTATTTCTATTTTCATTTTATATTATTCCTTGTCATAAAAGACATATTATATGTCATTATTTTTTAATTCTATATGTAAATTCATTGTTGGTTTTGTCATAATTTATGGTTTATTTGGTTTAACTCCACAATTTATTCTTCTAAATTTGGGAAAACTCGTTAGAGTTTTCCTGATAACGCATATTAGGAGACAAACTCGTAGAGTTTGCTTGAGTTTTTAAAATGGCGATACTCATTCAACACTCCTCCTCTTTGTTAATAAATACTCTATTGGGTCATCTGTTTCCATCATATCCTCTATCTCTTTTCCTCTCCACTTAGCTATCTCTTTCCTAATCTTCCAGAGGATATATTCTTCATCCCAATAGGTATTTAGATAACTTTCTATAATTGCTAATACATGTGTTGAATGTAGTTCTCTCTTCCAATCAATCTTCACTTTTTTAGTTGAACCTTGCTTACGAGCCATTTTAAAAATTTCTCCTAATTACAGCGTTAAGGAAAGTTTTTTCCGAAGGAAAAAATTTGGGAAAACTCCGTAGAGTTTTCCTGATAACACATATTATGTTCGTCAGCTTTGCTGACCTGCGAAGCAGAGTTTGAGGGGGGAACGATAGTTGAATAATGCTTAGTCATCTGATTTATCTCCCAACTTTTTAACTCCAACTAAATCTGATTCTTTTAATTCCCAATCTTTTATGTCTGCTTGTTCTAATTTTACATACCACGAGTTTCCTATTTTTCTGATTTTTCTTTTTCTCATTTTAATTCATTTAACCTTTTTAATTTAAATTGTAAATATTTATCTCTTAAATATCGTTAGAAACTTTTCCTCAAATTTATTCATCTTAATCTAATTCCATATTCTGATTTAATTTTTGCTTTCCCAACTTTAATCCCAAAATAAAAACCTAAAACAAATCCAAATATTACTCCAAAAATTAAATATGGATAAAAAGAAAGAAATCCTAAATAAATAAATAATTCACATAAATTAATCATAAGATGTTAAAAATAGCTTATTTCTTAAAAGAAGCAGGTTTTACTCTCAACTCTTTTCTTGTCCATTTCAAAGCACGATTAACCTGGTCAAGAGTTTTAAATCCTTTAATATTATTTCCTTGCTGAACTGCAAATTTAAAATTATGTTTCATTTGTTTTCTATCTGTATCAGAAAACTTATATATTTTTGTTCCACTTCTATTTAAGATTGTTGCCATTTTTATACCCCCCTTTTAAGTTTTTATTATTTAAATATCTTTTGGTTATTGTTATCTCAATATCTCTGGGACACCTAGAAGTATTTAATTTTTCTGGGATAATCATCTCATGAATTATACTATGTATCTCTTCTGTTCCGTCAATAATCTCCCCCTTTGTAAACTTAAATATTTTCCTCATTTTAGGCAACATTCTGGTCTATCCAAGTTGTGCAAACATCTTTAAATTCTTCGTATGTTTTAAGACCATCTCCTCCCCAGAATTTAATTGTCTGCAATAAATCTCCTTTACCCATTCTTCTAACTTCAACAAGCCCTTTTTTTGTGTTTCCTTTGTAAACAAAAAAAGTTCCAAAGTCTGGCTTTTCTATTACTCTTTTATTTTTATTTATCATGTTATTTCTAATACATCCTACTATTTAAATGTTTCGGTATTGTAAAGATATTGTATTTAGTTGAACAATGCTTAAAGTTAGAGTTGCTCAAGACTTGGAGTTCACCCCACGAATTCGGCATAATATTGTTGTTTAAAGAAGTTTCATCGTTAGATGAAATTTGGGAATCTTCAGCTGAAGATTCCTTTAAACTGATATTAGGAGATTGAGCTTTGCTCAACTTGAGTTCGGACACACCCCGTTTAGTTGAACCAGTCATTGTTTGTTTTCCTCCAACGATTCTTTTAACTTTTTTAAAGTATCCTGCTCTAATTTTTTTATGGCTTCTAATTCTTTTAGTTTGTATTTTTTAATCTCATCTTTAACAAAATCTTTATTAACTTCAAGATAATAATTAGCAAACTCTTTTATTGTTATTTTTGTTAAACTGCTTGAACTCCAAGAATGAACACTCCATTTCTCTAATTCTATTAATGGATTTGTTTGGTCGTTCTGTGAAAAAACTCTATCCGTTCTAAAAAATTCTATATTGCTTCCATATCTTTTGATGAATATTCCACTTGAAAGTTCAGAACTTAAATGAGCATAAACATCTGCTTTTGGAAACTTCTTTTTAAATTTCTTAATATTCTTATTATATTTATTTACTTCTTTTCCAAAACTTTCTAACTCTTTTAATATTTTTTCTTTCATCATTTTAGTTGCTCCAGTCCAGCGAGGGTGTGTCCGAATTTCTCCTAATATCTCTGTTTAAAGAAGTTCTGCCGTAGGCAGAATTTGGGAAATTACAACAACGATTGTAATTTCCTTTAAACTGATATTCAGAGAAGTTTAAATTTTTGCGATTAGTTGAACACTGCTTAAAAAACATTTAGAATTTTTGAAAATGGTTAGTATCCAAACATAAGCTCTTGGTCTCTCTTAGTTGCATACTTTCCTTTTCTTCTTTTTACATTTCTTTCTAATGCTTTTTGTGCTTTTGTTTTTTTTGGTTTCTTTTTTGTTACCATTTTCTATACCTCCTTACAATGATTTCTAAGTTTTTAAATTTTTCCATTTTTATCGCTTGGGAGCATTTTTAATTTATTGAACATAATATATGAGTGGTAAAAGAAGTTTGTGTAACAAATTTGGGAAATCTGTAAGATTTCCTTTTACCACATATTATATCGCTTTTCCTTATAGGAAAAGTCAAAATCTTTGATTTTGAAGTTTGAAAAAATGAGGGGGGTTTATGTGTAGAATCTCTAATTTCTTCTGTGTAAAAATCCAAAAAATCAAAATTCCAATTTTCCAAAATCTCTAAGGGGGTGACCTCATGGAAAAAATTATCTCTCGTCAGCGTCGCTGTATGGAGGTCAACATTTATTAACTCTGATGACTTTTTACTATTATAATGGAGGAACAAAAAAATGCAAAAACAAGAATTTGTAGCTGATGAGATGACACCATCGGTCGCCATCTTACAACTTGAAGAGAACAACCGAAACAGCATATCTCCTAAATGGGCTAAAGAGATTGCAGAGTCATTTGGTTGTAAGCTAAACAAAGAGTTGATAAGAACTGGCAAAGGATACAGAGAACTCGTAAGAGATGAGAAAGAAGAAAAAGTAACTGTCTCATCATTAGCTGAAGACATCTGTGAACAACTTGGTTTAGAACCAGACAAACAGCTTATGGAAACAGCAAGTAAGATGTTTGGAGTTGGAAGTATGCATAGCTTATCTACACAAGCATGTTGCAAAGTGCTAAGGACTAAGTTCGGAATGGAAGCAGAATATTGATTCGGCTTTCTTTTTTTTTGCAAAATTTCCTGTTTTATCATCTTCTAAGTTAAATTACCTCGCTTCCACTTACCTCTGCATAGCATTGGGGTGGGCATTTTTTTAAATTCGATATAATATTAGGGTTTGGAGAAGTCATCTCCGTAGGAGATGATTTGGGTGTAGCCGTAGGCGAAACCTCTAAACCCATATTAATCGCCTTTTCCGTAGGAAAAGTTGAATCCGTAGGATTCAAAGTAACAACAGGTGCCGTTTCCTTTCTAAAAACAAGATAGTAACTATGGACTTTTCTTAAACAACCTTGTTGTTTTGCTTTTCTGATTATCTTGTTTTTCACAACAAGTATTCCAATATCTCTTAAAGAAAAACCAATAACACGAGCCATCTTTATTATCTCTGTATGTGTATCAAAAAATGGTCTTGAACCAGAGCCATCAGTTAAATCCTGACATTTGAAAACTAAAATTCCTCTTGTTTCCAGAACCCTATAAAATTCTTTTAAACTATCATAATACATCAAAAGCAATTCCTCAAAGGTTTTGAAATATGAAAATCTGGCACACATTTTATCATTATTTACTGCTTTACGATTTCTGAACAAAAATGGTGGGTCAAAGCAAATACTCTTAATCGTGCCAGATTGAATGTAACTTAAATTCCTACAATCACATTCAACAACATCATTTCTTTGAGGAACTAAATCACTTTTGAATTTTGGTTCTGGAAACTTCTTATAAAAATTTCCTTTTGAAAATGTCGGGTCTAATTCAAATGGTCTTCCATTTAAGAATATTTGACTGATGGCTTCAAGCATTTCTGTATCATTTTTATATACAGAGATAAATCTCATAAACTGCTCGGTTGGTTTTTCTTGGCTTAATGTTTGTTGTGTCATCTTGTAAGGCACCTGTTGTTATTGCGATTAATGTCGTAGGAAACAGAAGTCCAACTTTGTTGGATTTGGGATTTTCCGAAGAAAATCCTGTTTCCTGATATTATGTTCCTTTTTCTCATAGAAAAAGTTGGCGTTAGCCAAAGTAAATTAAAAATGCGATTAGTCATTCTGCCACCTTGCTATTTTCATTAAAGTGTTCATTCTAACTTTTTCAGCACATTCTTTGCAATAAGGTATCTGTTCTGCATCTGGGTCTGCCATACCTATAGTCACTTCTGCATCCTTATTGCATTTGGGATATGAACACTTTATTTTAGCCATCTTGAATCGCTTGGGAGCATTTTTAATTTATTGAACATAATATCAGCGTAAGGGATAGTTGCGAAGCAATTAGGGGATTTCTGAAAGAAATCCTCTCTTATGCATATTATGTGAAGTTTCATTTTTTACGATTGGTTGAACAATGCTTATTTAAATTTCTCTTTTAATTTTGAGTATTCTTTCATAATCTGGAAGCATTTTTCTCTTGTCAATCCATCACTCAAAGCGACAACTGTATTGACATCAAACATATTTGTTCTTCCAGATTGTCTAACTGATTCATAATCCTCAAAATCTTCTTTACTTATTTTCATTGTTTAACCTCCTCTGATTTATTTAGCGACTGCGAGTAAAAAATGAAATTGGGGCGAAGCCACATAATATATTAGGGTTTGGAGAAGTCATCTCCGTAGGAGATGATTTGGGAGAAGAAATCTTTGATTTCTGAACCTCTAAACCCATATTAAACGACAACTCCATAGGAGTTGCTTGAGTTGGGATTTTTCCGTGCTTCTCTAACCTATCTTTAATTATTTGAAAGTAAGATAATTCTTTCTCTATAATTATAAAGTCTCTTTTGAGATTACAACAAGCAATAGCAGTAGTTCCTGACCCTCCGAAGCAATCTAAAACCAATTGATTTTTATTGCTGTAAGATTTGATTAAGTATTCAAATAGTTCTACTGGTTTTTGAGTTGGGTGAAGTTTTCCTTTATGTTGTGGTGTTGAATTAAAGAACAAAACATCTGAAGGATTTTTTGTTTTTAAATCGTATTTTTTATCCACAGATTTTAAGTTATGGTGTTCGCTTCCCTCTCCAGATTTTAAATTATATTTATATCTTTCAAGACTACTTTTGCTTATTCTTTTTATTCTCTGTGGATTAAAAATGCCTTGTTTATTATAGAACACCACAACATCTTCACTATACTTCATTGGTCTAAGTTTTGCTGTTGCCATTCCTGTGGCTGTGTTCTTCACCCAAGTCAAACAATATTTAAACCATTTCCTATTTGAGTTAATCAAATCTGTTGTAAATGGTTGAGATGCTGTGATTATAGCACATCCTCTTTCTTTCAAAACTCTTTTAATCTCAACCCACCATTTTTCTAAATCAATTGGTTTATCCCACTTTATTGCTGTCATATTATAAGGAGGGTCAGTTAAAACTAAGTCTATGCTATTGCTATCTAACTTCTTCATTTCTTCAAAGCAATCTCCATGAATTATCTTACTTTCCATTGTTTAGCGTTTTAGGAAAAATCCCAATTTCGTTTAATATTGTTGTTTAAAGAAGTTGCGTAGCAATTTGGGAAATTACAACAACGATTGTAATTTCCTTTAAACTGATATTCAGAGAAGTTTAAATTTTTGCGATTAGTTGAACACTGCTTAAAAAACATTTAGAATTATTTGAAAATGGTTATCTAGCTCTTTTGCCTTTAGAAATTCTAGCTAAATTTTGTCCAAGAGAAAATCTTGGTTTCTTTGCCTTTGAAACAACTTTTACTTGTTTTAGAGATTTTATCTTCGGACCCAATTGTTTCTGTGCTTCTTTAAGCCAATATCTTTCTCTGGCTTTTTGAATTTCTGCTTTTGTTACCATTTTCTATACCTCCTTACAATGATTTCTAAGTTTAAATATTTTTCTGTTTTCATAATCGCTTGGAGCAAAAATTTAAATTTGGGTGTAACCTCTGAATATAACGGATATTAACCTTTTGTTCTCTTAACATCCCTATTTGGTGTGTTATGTCTAATTCCATTTTTATTTTATTTTATTTTATTTATATTATTATTTCTAAATTTGGGATCTAACCATCTCAAATTATTTTGATATATCACATCACCTTCATTAAAATCTAAATTTATTTTTTCTAAAATTATATACTTTTCTTTAATTGATGAAATCCAGGTTGGTGGCTGAATTTCAATAAATACTCTAGCACTACCTATTTTTATTTTACATTCATTTTCATCAATAATATATATACCTACTGATTTTGTTATCTCTTCCATTCTAAAACTTCTCCCATGCTGTCTGAATTGCCTGAACAGGATTTGATTTAGTATAAATTCCAGTTGTATCTAATCTTGAATGTCCTAACATTGATTGAACCATTGGAAGAGGAACTTGTTTTTCATTAGCCATATAATTTGCAAATCCATGACGAAGAGTATGGAATGTAATGTCTTTTCCTAAAAACTTTTGTCCCAAATTAGTGATCCTTCTTTGGATTGTTCTTCTATTTAATTTTAATGGAAGTAAATTAATATTATTCTCATTTAAAAATGGAGAAGTTACAGTTATTCTTTCTTTTCTACCTTTTCCAAAAACTCTAATTGTATGAGATTGTAAATCAATTTGTTCTTTTGTTAATGGTTTAATTTTACTTTGATAACCAACAACCTCACTTAATCTTAATCCAGAACCAAGAGCAAGAGCATAAGCAAGTTTGAATTTCTTATCTTTTTCTTTAGAAATTAATTTCTTACCCTCTTCCATTGTTATGAATCTTATTAGTTTTGTTGTCATTTTTTAATTTCCTTTTAGTCCATATTCACAGAAGTTTAAATTTTCACGATTAATCATTTTGATAAAATCTCCTTTAATCTTTGTTTATATATTTCCATAGTGTCATAAAGAAACTGAAGCAAATAACTATCTCTCCTTTTCAATTTTTCAGTTTCTTCTATGAAATATTCCATATCTCTTATCTGAGATTTTATCCATTCTAATTCAGTTTCCATTTTAATCGCTAACGAGCATTTTTTTAAATTTGGGGTTTACCCTGTGAATATCAAGGTTAAAAGAAGTCGGCGAAGCCGATTTGGGAAAATCTCCAAGATTTTCCTTTAAACCGATATTATGTGAGTTTGGCGTAGCCAAACCAATCTCAGAAGGAGATTGAGTATTTTGAAAATGGACTAATGTTTCTTGTTTTAATCTTTCGTTTATCAGGGGGATATATTCTTCTGCAATCTCAAATCCCAAATAATTTCTCCCCATTAATTTAGCTACTTTTAAGGTAGTTCCACTTCCTGCAAATGGGTCTAAAACTAAATCTCCTTTATTACTCCAAGAGATTATATGACAATGAACTAAGTCATCAGGGAATATTGCAGGGTGTTGGTAAGCAATTTTATCTTTTGTTACTATTCCCCCTCCAACTGGAAAATACCAAATATTCCCTGATTGTTTGTCTTTTCTTTTGGATGGTTTACCTATTTGAAATTCCCCTCTCCTATTTCTATGAACCTTCTTTGATTTTCTATTATCCTTGTATCTTTTCATCTCCATAATTGGATTAAATGTCTTGGGTGTTCCTTTTGATAAAATAAACATATACTCAAATCTTGGTTCATATCTATTTGAGTTTTGTGGTGGAAAGGATTTTTCCCATATCATTGTATCGTGGAGATTAAATCCACATTCCATAAAAAATAATACTTGTCTAAATGATGTTCCAGTTTCGCTTCCATTTATGGTTTGGTCATTAACTATCCAAACAACAACTCCTCCTTCTTTGGTTACTCTATGTAATTCTTTAGCAATATCTTCAAAGTCAAAAGAGTAACCTTTGTAATCTCTTAGATTGTCGTAAGGAGGAGATGTTATAGTCAAGTCTATGAAATTATTTGGGATTTCTTTCAATAAAATCTTGCTATCCCCCTGATAAACTTTATTTGTTTCTATCATCTTCTGGTTATGTTGTACCCCGCTTGAAGGGCTTTATCCGAATTGAATATAACATTAGCGTTTAAACAAGTTTTGAAAATGTCAGCAGAGTTGTTAAACAGATAACATCCAAAACGGCTTTTAGAATTATCTCTCTGCTGACTATTATTTATTAACATTTTCTTCTCCTTTATCAAAAGTATAAAAAGCATAAATTAAGATTAATGCTGTTGCCAATGAAAAAAAACTATCTCCTATTTCCATTAAAGGAGATAATGGGATAAATAAACTTCCATATAAACCTAAAAGAGTTATTGCTTTTGTTAATGAGATTAGTTTGTTTTTTCTTAATTTTAAATATTCTCTCTTATAATCCAACTTTTGTGTCATTTTCTTATTATATTTACAAAGGATAGTTTATAAATGTGTCGTTTTCTCCTTATTTTACGACAAGAAAAGATTACTTTATTAAATAGTAGAGGGAGGAATTGAACACTCCATCTATGACTCATGAGGCCATTGTCTTAACCATTAGACTACTCTACTTTATAACTACTATCTAATCCTCTTTGTTCCTTGTAGGTTTTATAAAAAGGACAATTAATAAAATTATCTAAGTAACATCTTACATATTCTCCTCTTCTTGTACACATATCTTTCATTGTACAAACTATATTAGATTCATTTACTGAATTAGTTCTTTCTTTTTCAAGATCTTCTCTTGTTACTACTCTTATTAGATTACTTATTTTACCCATTTTATTACTACTCAAATCCTCAACACAACAAATTGGATTAATATTGGTTGCTATATAGTTTTTAAGTTCGGTATACCGATTATAAGTTCGGTATACCGATTATATCAAGAGATTCCCTCCATTTTGGAAACTTTTTATCTAATTGCCCCATACTTCTATTAATAGAAGAAGTAAAAACTTCAAATTTTTCAATTTCACCTACTTTCTTTGCAATATCTCTTGGATTCCTTAATCCAAGTTTATGAAAACAATAATTGATTGTTTTCATTCTAAAGGTTATATCTCTATTATCTTTATCCTCTAGATGTTCATTTAACTTTTTAGTTTGTTCATTTACAAAATCATCTTTCTTCTTTTCATAAATTTCAATTAACTCTTTACCTGGCAAATGATAATTATATCTTTTTATTTTCCTAGAAACCCCATTGACTTTTATTTTTAAATATTTTGAATAAACTTTTCCAGATTCTTGATTTAATTGTAGATATTTCCCTTTACTTGTAGATATTTTATCACCTCTACTTACTCCAACCATTACAAAATGGAAGTGAGTTAAAAGTCTTGCTGATTTATTCATCATTGTAAAAACTGGAAGGTTCATAAATAATCCAATGTTCTTACTTCTAAAAGATTGAAGAACATAATTAAATATCTTTGCTGTTTTACTTTGAAAATCAAGATTATTAAGATTAACTCCCATTTCTTCACAAATTAAAACCTCTCCCTTTAATAAATCATTAGAGGTTAATCTATCTGATAAATCCTTTAATGTAAAGCAAATATTTTCCGAAATTCTTTTATTTATATCTGGAAACTTTTTAGCAAAATGTGTTTTATAATGAATCTCTATTCTTCTTAAGTCTTGATATGATTTCCCAGATCCTGTTCCACCTGTTGTACAAACTATAACATTTTTATTAAGTCTAAACAATCTATTATAAATCCAATTTTCAAAAACTTCCCCTTCTCTAAGATCTTTAAAAGATTTTACTTTCATTTAATTCTCTCCATCTTCTAATCTAAAATATTGTAATTTAAAAAGAAGTCTGTGAAGTGTTCTTGTTATCTCTCTTGAGATTTTGATAACCTCTTTCATATAATGAGCATAAAATGGTAACTCATTATTTAAAACATTTTCCATATGACGAAACCTTAATTTTTCTTGTCTAGGTAATCTAGTCCACCAAAGATGTTCATAATTTGCCCATTTTTTATAACAAATATCTTTGCTCTCTTCTAATTCTTTTATTTTACTTTTTATCTCTTTATTCTTCTCTATTTCTGCTATTAAAATATCTATATAATTATTTACACTTTCTATATATTCTTCTCTTGAATCTGTATTATACTTATGCTCAATTATTTCTCCAGTTGTTTTATCTCTTTTAATATCAAACCAACCAGGCCTCATTTCTTTACTTCCTGTCTCTTGAACTCTTCTAATAGCTCTTGCAACATCTCCTTCATGTGAAAAGTTTATTCTTTCTGAATAAGACTCTTCTGGATCTTCAATTTCTAAGTCTCTATTTTCAAAAACTTCATCACTTCTTTTTTTTGGAAAAGCCATAGAAAACTTTAGGACAATAAATTATTTAAAGATTATTGACTAAACTTATTTGAGATTTTTAAAATCAAACCCTAAAAAAACTTTGGAATATTTACCTTAAAATCCATCTCTTCTATATTTTTTAGGGTTTGATTACTTATCTCTTATTTGAAACCACTAAAAAATTAAAACAAAAGTATTTAAATAAAAAATATTTAAATTTAAGATAATGAAAAACGATAATGACTATGATAAAGATAATGAATTAAGGATTAAGGAAAAATTAGATTTCTTTTTGGATGAAAAAATTAAAGTTCATATAGAGTTATTAGATAAAACTTTCTTAAATGGTTTAATTCTAAAAAAACTTAGAGAAAATGTTTATTGGATTATAGACGATAAATTGGGTGAATTATTTTTATTTGTTAAAGATATTTATGATGTTGATAAATATGTAAACAATGAGGATAAAAATGATAAATGAATATGAAGGGATAAAAGAATTAATTGAAGATCTAAAGATTTTTTTAATTTCTGATATGCCTAGTAAAGTTTTTCCAACTGATAGAATGACAGGAAAAACAATGTTTAGAGAAGATTATTTTGAAAGTAAAAAAGAGATAGAAGATTACTTAGAAGCAAATTTTGAGATTTTAGAAAAACAAATAAAAATTGAACACGAAATAGATAAAGAGGACATTATTGAACTAGAAAGTGAACAGGAGGGTGAAAAAGATGTCCAGGGAGTAAAAAAATGAAATATTGGAAATGTCCTGAATGTGCATACTTGAAAGAAACTAATGACAATATAAAGATTGCTTTTTGTAAATGTTGTTTAAGAATTATGGAAGAACATCCTTATGAATTTAAAAAGGAGGTTGTTGAATGTAATAATAGAGGTGAACATAACATCATTTCTTATTGTTAATCTATAAATATTTATATGGCTAATAAAGTATCTACTTCTTTATATGGAGTCTTAGATAAAACAAGTGGTAAACTTATTGATATAAAACAATCTCCTCTTGAAGAGGTTTATAAAACCTATAAAAAATATTTTCATGTTGAGGATACAAAAAGAATTGATATTGTTCTTGCTGTTGCTTTATCACAAAAATTAGAAGGAATCCCAATATGGCTTATTCTTGTTGGAGCTTCTGGAGATATGAAATCTGTTCAATTAAATTCTTTAAGAAATGAGGATACTTATGTTCTACCAAATTTAACATCTAAGACCTTAGTCAATGGATACAAAAACAAAAAGAAATTTCCGGATTTAGCACCAGAATTAGATAAAAAAATTATTGTTATTCCAGATATGGCACAGATTTTAAAACTTCCACCAAATGAGAAAGCAGAACTTTGGGGGCAATTAAGAGATTTATATGACGGTATTGCTGGTAAATGTTCTGGACAAGGTGGAAGATCAAGATATGAGGGTTTGAAAGTTACATTAATTGCCGGTTCTACTCCATCTATTGATGGACAAATATTGGTTCATCAAGATTTAGGAACAAGAGAATTAATATACCGAACTTCTGGAAGTGTTAAGAAAAAAGAAGTTATGAAAAAATGTTTTGAAAATGAGGAGTTTGAAGATAAGATAAAAAAAGAGTTAATAGATACTACAAATAATTTTTTGAAAGAAGTTTATATTGTTAGGAATTATATAAATCCCGAATATCTTAATGAACTTATGAATATATCTACTTACATATCTTTTATGAGATCAACAGCAGAATTTGATAGTTTTAGTCATGATTTAAGGAATGATGTCTATCCTGAAGAACCAACAAGAATAGCAAAACAAATGAAAAGATTATTTTTGTGTTTGACTAATCTTAGTAATGATTATCCTGAAAAAAGAGCTTTAGAGATTCTCTGGCATATAGCAAAGAGTTCTGCTTTTCCTTTGAGAATTAAGATATTTGAAAAATTATTGAATGATCCTGAAAAAGAATATTCAACATCAAATATAAGTGAATTATTATGTATTGGAAAATCTACTGTAAAAAGGGAATGTGGTGTAATGTGGAATCTTGGATTAATTAATTGTAGGAAAGAAATTATTAATTCTATGTATCCTGATAGAACCTATGATTATTGGAAAATTAATAAAAATCATGATTTTATTAAAAAATTGCTTGGACTTACACAAGAAAACACTAAAACCGACTAAAGATATATAATAATATAATATTAATAATATACATATATAATATATATATGGACGGTTTTGATTTTCAAGAATAAACCAAAATTTAATAGAAAAAGTAAAAAATGACAAAAAGATTAAAACTTTTAAGTATTGATAAAAAGTTTTAAGAAAACAACCGAAACATTTAAATAGTTTAAATTATATAATTATATAATTAAGATGAACAATAAAAAAATTGAGGAAGATCAACAGGACTTACCAATAATAGTAAAAAAATGTCCTGGATTAACAACAATCACAATCAAAGACCAAACTTGGAAAAGATTAGTAGAAAAAAAAGTATATCCAAGTCAAACCTTTGACACAATAATAAATAATCTTTTAGATAAAGAAAAACAAGGAGGTAACCAAAAATGATACAAAGAATAAAGAATTGGTTTAAAAGAAAAAAACCAATATTGTACTTTGACAATAAAAGAGGTTGGGTTTTATCTAACCTCTTTTAGGTTTCTTTAAAATGGAAACAAAGAAAATGAATAATCCCATCACAATAACAAAAGTGGTAACAAGAAATTTTGTTATGGATCTTGTTTCTAGTGTTCAAAATTTTTTTGGTTTAAACCTAACTTCTTATGAAAAAATGGTTAATAGAGGGATGGAACAAATAAAAAAAGAAATTAAAGACAAAAAACTAGAATGGTATAGATATGAGATAACCCAACTAACTAATGGTGCCTTATCTATAACTTTTTATGGAGATTTAAAATGAAGTTGATAAATTTAATGATTTTAATATTCTTGATGTCTGCCTTTGCAATAGGGGTGGCAACTACGGATATGGACAAATCAACTCTTAATGATGCTTTAAATAATGCCCTTCAATCAACAACTCAAAATTTTTCATTATCACCCCCCCAAGATTCTTCAATAGATAATCCTTATATTAATGTTAATTTAAATGGTTTTTTTCTTATTCTTGAAAAGTATATACAATTTTTAATTACATTATTTGTAGAGGTTATGAGAATTGGTATTAACTTTGGACATGATAATCCTCAATATTTTACCCCCAATTTTATTATAACAATAATAAAATTATTAATTTATATAGCAATTATATCTCTTTTGGTAAAACCTTTTTGTTGGTTGGTTGCTTTTATAATTATTGGAATAATATCTTTAAAAGATAAATTAAAAAAACGAAAGAAATTTAAACACAAAGAAAATGAATGAATCAAAAATAATTAATGGTTTGGATGTATGGAAAATAACAACACTTGCATTACTTGTTGTAATAATAATTTTAGGAATTGCCCTTTACACAAACTATCAAGAATCAAAAGAAGTCTATAATTTTGGAGATTTAACAATAAATAAAAAAGTCTTTAATGAATTATCTTCATATCAAGAAGGAGATTTTTTTGTTCTTTGTGATATAAATGAAAAAGATTGTGTTATGGTAGGAAGAACAAAGGGGTTAAAATGATTTCATGTTATAAAAGTACAGTTGAAAGAGAGAGAATGCTTGGAGGAAAAAGTGAAATAGAATTATTAAGAACAAGAGTTCAATTATTAGAATCTATTGTTATGGATATTTTAAAAAGAATGGAGAGGGAAAATGGAAAAAGAATTTAATTTAAATAAGAGAATATTAGAATTAATAAATGAATATATTAATAGAGAAAATAAAACTATTATGGATATTAGAAAAGATTGGAAAAAACATAAAGAAACATCAGGTAGGATTTATTCAAATCAGTTTTTTGCTTTTACAGAATTAAGAGATTTTTGGTTAGATTTAAAAGATGTTTTAAAGGAAAAATAAAATGGAAAAAGAATTTAATTTAAGTGAGAAAAGGAAAGAACTTTTTTATGTAATTGAAAATTTAGAATATGCTGAATTTAATGATGTAGATTCAAGAATAGATAAAATTGGACATATAAAAACATTAATCAAAAGTCAAGATAAAGAATTTATTAAGAGGTTGAAAGAAGAAATTAAGAGTAAGATAGAGAAAGATATGGAAGAAGAAGTCATAAATGATAATGATTTTTATTTTCCAATTATAGATAAACTTGCAGGAGATTTATAAAATGGAAAATAAAAGTCAGCAGGTAAACCACAATACACTTCCAATTTTTATTGGAAGTTATCACTTAAATCACCCATTTAAGTTCAATGACCTGCTGACAACTCACAAATAATCAAAGTTTAATCAATTGAAAGGAGGTAATAAAAAAAGATGGAAGAAACACAAACAAATCAATTACAAGAGGAAAAAACACAGACACCAACCCTAAACACCCAAAAAGCAACAATATCCCCTGAGAATTGGTTAAAACAAGAATTAGAGGGTGTACAGAATCCACCTGAGTTTGAATCTGTACCAGGACTTCAGTTTATAGAGAACCAAACAGTAGAGTTTGAGATTAGTAAAGAAGATTTACCTTTTGAAGAATGGAATGATACAGTAAACAAAGTAATTAAAAAAATAATACCAGTAACACATAACCAAGAAAAAAAGAATCTTTGGTTAAATACAAGAAACCCATTATACAAATCAATACTTGAAAAGTTATCAAAAGGAGAAACAAAGTTTAAGGTACTCCAAACAGGAAATAAAGCAAATACAAAATATGTGTTAGTAGAGAATTAGAGAATTATTCATTTATTCATAGTCCTTTTGTCAAAGGACGACACCTCTTTTACCTCTACTAGATTCCTTAACCAAAGAGGTTTATCCAATGGTTAAAGGTTTGATTCATACCTATAATTTCTAGTAGGGGTTTCATATTCATTAAAATAAATTAAAAATAAAATCAATAAAGAATCAAGATAGAATGACAAAACAAAAATATTCAGTAGGAAGAAAATTAATATTTCAAGGAATTAAACCAACAGAAGTTTTACTGGCTTTAAATGAACCAAATGGAAATGGTTTTTACATAACTCTTATAACAAGAAAAGTAGATATTACTCGTTCCCATTTAAATAAAATAATAAATTTATTTAAAAGAAATGGATGGGTAAGACTTTATACTCCTAGTGATAATTTTAGAATAAAAAGGGTTTCTTTGACTAAAAAAGGGAAAGAATTAGCAAGAAGATTATTTGAAGTTTATCATCTATTAGATGGAGATATTGAAGAATGAGAATTAAAGAAAAAACTTATTTATGGATCGTTAAGATTTTATTAAAATTAAATTTATTAGAAAAGAAATAATGAAAATAAAACACGACAAATTATTTATGATTATTGAATTTAAAGACAAAAAAGAAAAAGAAGATTTTATGAGGATGTTAAGAGAACAATATAATTTTGAAAAAGGTTTTTTTCAAATATCTAATGAAGAAATTAAACCTAAGAAATTTATAAATGGTTAATGATTCTATAAAAGAAAAGAAATGTGAATTATGTGATAGGGTTGCTAGTGGGAAACATGAGGGTAAATATTATTGTTGGTTTCATTATTTGATTATTCTTTCAAAAATTGATTATAAAGAGAATTAGAGAATGGTTAGAACAAAAAGATTATTTACAAAAAAGGAATTAAATGAAATTAATAAATTATTTAAACAAGGTAAGACTCTTTATAAGATTTCTAAAATATTAAATAGACACTATAAAAGTGTTTATCGTAAATTTAAGGTTATAAATAAATGTCAATAAACTTTATAATATCTTAAGGTATAAATTGAATATGGGACTTTTTAAAAAATTTAATAGGGATTTTAAAGATTTAAG
>Ga0272443_10001352_pt1 | contig 36508 bp, 51 predicted proteins | sample SSMAcet12_FD_193581 | JGI IMG/M metagenome (GOLD analysis project Ga0272443, IMG submission 193581) | Marine sediment archaeal communities from Little Sippewissett salt marsh, Falmouth, MA, United States - SSM-Acet-12 | ecosystem: Environmental > Aquatic > Marine > Wetlands > Sediment ... | reverse complement strand
GTCTTCATTTTTTCCCCGCAGTGTGGAGGTAGGGGGTATGAAATGAGTGCTCCCAAGCCAACCGCGTTGAAAAAGCTGGCCGGGAACCCTGGAAAGAGGCCATTGAATCAGAAAGAGGCTAAGCCTAAGCGTGAGATTCCGAATTGCCCGCGGCATTTGGATGATGAAGCGCAGAAAGAGTGGAACCGGGTGGTGAAGATGCTTTTTGAGGCAGGTCTGTTCACGACTGTGGATCGACCGGCGTTGGCAGCTTATTGCTCGGCATACTCAGCGTGGGTGAAAGCGGAGCAGCACCTTCAGGATGGCGAGTGGATATTGACCTCTCCGAATGGATATGAGTACCAGAGCCAGTGGTTGAGCATCCGGAACCGGGCACTGGACCAGATGAAGAGCTTTTTGACAGAGTTTGGGATGACGCCAGCTTCACGGTCCAGGATTGAGGTCAAGCCACCTGAACCACTGGATGAGCTGGAGCAGTTATTTGCGAATGTCGGGAAACCGATGATGAGGAAGTGATGGCTGAGATTGCTTGCAAGGTGAAGAAATTGAATAAAGACATGACTTTGAAAGTGAAAATTTCTACCGAATACAACGCGCGAAAATGGATCGCTATGAAGCTGATCCAGCTGGCTGTATTCGTTTTGGGGTGTGGGCTGGAAGTAATGGAGTGAAATGACAGAACTTGAACCTATTTGTCTAAGGTGCAAACATTTTATTCCGAAATCGGATTTAGATGTCAGTTTTATTTTGGAGCGAACAAAGAGCGAAGCAGAAAAAGAGATAACCGAATTAATTTTAGCGGATTCGATAGGTAAATGTAAAAAGCAGAGCAATCAAAATTGGAATGTGTTTTGTCGTTCCAGCTGTCATGAATGTAAAGATTTTGAAGAATGAGAAAAAATATTGATTTTTATCCTTCCGAGGCGATTGTCCACCAGTACATCAGTGATGTGCTGGATGGGACTATCCCCGCGTGCAAGTGGGTGAAATTGGCGTGTAAGCGGCATTTGAAAGACCTGGAAGGGATGGACTTCTATTACTTCGATCCCGCATCGGCTCAGCTGGTGATCAATTTCTTTGGTCTTTTGAAGCACAGCAAGGGTGAATGGGCTGGTACACCAATCCGGTTGGAGCCGTGGCAGCAGTTTTTCATCTGGGTGCTGTTCGGATGGAAGCGGAAAGATGATGACACGCGCCGGTTCAAGACCGCTTACATGGAAGTGAGCCGAAAGAATGGAAAAACGACCATCGCGGCGGGAATCGGGCTGTATCTGTTTATTGCAGACAAAGAACCCGGTGCGGAGGTGTACACGGCAGCCACAAAACGGGACCAGGCGAAGATCGCGCACTCTGAGGCGACCCGGATGGTGAAATCATCCCCTGCGCTGCGAAAACGGATCACGATTTTCAAGGACAACCTCCACATCGCGGAAACGGCCTCGAAGTTTGAGCCGCTTGGCAGAGACAGCGACAGCATGGATGGTTTGAATGTACATGGGGCCATCATTGACGAGCTGCACGCGCACAAGACCCCGGATGTGGTGGATGTACTTGATACCGCAACCGGATCGCGCCGGCAGCCGCTGACTTTCGAGATCACGACCGCGGGGGTGGACCGGCAATCGATTTGTTACCAGCACCACGAATATACCGAAAAGGTGCTGGAAGGCTCGGTGGTGGATGAATCGTGGTTTGGGCTGATCTTTACGCTCGATCCCGTGGACACGGAGACCAATGAATTTGATTGGGAGAATGAAAACGAGTGGATCAAGGCCAACCCAAACCTGGACGTTTCCAAGAAACGGGATGACTTACGCCGGAAAGCAGAAAAGGCAAAAGAAATGCCCGCTTCTTTGAACAGCTTTTTACGTAAAGAGTTGGATATCTGGACACAGGCGACTACCCGTTGGACAAACTGGTTCCACTGGGAGCAATGCGGTGGAAATGTGGACGTGAATGGACTGGCAGGCCGGACATGCTACGGCGGGTTGGACCTTTCCAGCACCACCGATATTTCCGCTTTTATCCTGGTATTCCCACCGGTGGTTGCAGATGATCATCATCAGGTTTTGTGCCGGTTCTTTATTCCGGAAGAAACGATGCACGAACGGAGCCACAGAGACCGAGTGCCGTATGAATCATGGGTAAGACAGGGCTATATCACCGCCACACCGGGGAATGTGATTGATTACGACTGGATCATCGCCCAGATCGACCAGGATATGACCCAGTTCGATCTCAAGGAAATTGCTTTTGACCGGTGGGGCGCTACGAAGATCCAAACCGAACTGATGGACCGCGGCGGGGATGATTTTATGATCCAGTTTGGGCAGGGTTTCGTTTCCATGAGCCCGCCAATGAAAGAACTTGAAAAATTGATCCTGTCTCACAAGATTGAACACGGGAATAACCCGGTATTGAACTGGATGGCCGGGAACCTGGTAAGCCGTGAGGATCCGGCAGGAAATATCAAACCGGATAAAGAAAAATCGATTGAAAAAATAGACGGCATGGTTGCTTTGATCATGGCGTTAGATCGGGCTACCCGTTTGGGCGGGCAGCAAGAATCGGTATACAGCAGCAGAGGAATCAGGACGCTATGAAATTTGACCGGAATGATGTTCTTTTCGCAACAGGAGCCTCAATACTGAGTATCGGCGCGGGAATGATCTACATTCCGGCGGGATTAATCACTGGCGGAATTTTATTAATTGCATTTGGATTTTTGGGTGCAATGGCAAAGGCAAGTAAATGAGCGAATCGGGAATCCTGACAAGTTTATTTGAGAAACGGTTTCACCCAGGTAAAAATCCCCCGGAAAACTGGTATCGGGGCATTGGGACGGATACCGCAACCGGGATTGACGTGACCCCGGACAACGCGCTGCAGGCGAACACGGTTTTCGCATGTGTTCGCGTGTTGTCTGAGTCTGTAGCTTCCCTTCCGTTCATTTTGTATGAGCGGGACGGAAAAGCGAAGAAGCGGGCAACGAACAAAGGTCTTTACTCTGTGCTGCATGATATCGCTAACCCGAAAATGACCAGCTTTGAATACCGTGAATTTTCAATGGCCTGTTTGACTCTGCGCGGGAACGCGATCAGTGAAATTGAGTGGACTGGAAACGGTGAGATCAAGTCGCTTACCCCGATCAATCCGAAATACATCTATGAAATCAAGGTCGTAAACGGCAAGCTTTACTACTTCATTCTTATGCCGGGGAAGATTGAAAACCAGGTTGTTTCTCAAGATCACATTATTCATATCCCTGGCTTTTCAACGCGAGGAAATTGGGGCTTATCCCCGATCCAGGAGGCGCGGCAGTCTATCGGATTGGCATTGGCTACAGAAGAGTTTGGGGCGCGGTTTTTTGGCAATGGTGCTTCTCCTGGGGGTGTTTTGCAGCATCCCGGCCAATTGAATGATCCTGCTTATGAGCGGATGAAAAAAGGTTGGAATGAAACACACCAGGGATTAAGTAATTCTCACAGAATCGCGATTCTTGAAGAAGGTACGACATACCAGCAGGTTGGAATCTCGCCAGAAGACGCGCAATTTTTAGAGACACGGAAATTTCAGGCCAACGAGATCGCAAAGATATTCCGGGTTCCCCCGCATATGGTTGGCGATCTAGAACACGCAACTTTTTCAAATATTGAGCAACAGTCATTGGAATTTGTGATCCATTCGCTGAGGCCGTGGCTGGTGCGGTGGGAGCAACGGGTTTTCAAAGATCTGCTGCAGCCCAGTGAACGCAAAAAGTATTTTGCCGAATTTCTGGTTGATGGATTGCTGCGCGGAGACATTAAATCCCGGTATGAAGCTTATTCCGTTGGGCGTCAAAGTGGTTTTTTGTCCGCAAACGACGTGCGAGAAAAAGAGAACATGAACCCGATTGACGGCGGGGATGAATACCTGACCCCGCTGAATATGATCCCGGTTGGTGAAGAAGGGGGCGCGCGGCAGATAGATGGACAAACGGAGAAGCGATACCAGATTCCTTTTGAAACACGGTCCGCAAAATCCGCAAGAGCCCGGCGGCGTTTGATGTTGAACCAGGTGAAAGTTTACCGGGATGTGTTTTCCAGGATGTTGAAGCGGCAAACCAAGCAGATCATCAACGGATCCAAAAAGCATTTCACCCAGAGATCTTTTTCTGACTTTTACAACTGGTTGGATGAATACCTGGAGCAGCTGCAGCCGGATATGGTTGAGGAAATGAGCGCAGCCGCGGAACTATACGCCGAAGAGATTGCCAGCGCAGCCGCGGAAGAGGTCGAACTGGAGGACGTTGACAAAGACTGGATCCAGCGGTTTATCCAGCGGTATCTGCGGGCTTTTGCTTCCCGGGATGTCGAAAAAGTACGGGCAAAAGTTGAAAAGATCGTTGATGAGGCCCGACAAAACGGCACTGATCCGGTTGAAGCACTGGAAACCGATTTTCAGGAATGGAATGAAGAGCGGGTAGACAGCCTGGCAAGCGATGAAGCTGTAAGAACTAATGGCGCGGTATCGGTTCAGACGTATGTGATGGCAGGCTATGCGTTTCTGGTGTGGCGGAATTACGGGAAGAGCTGCCCGTACTGCAAGAGCCTGGACGGGAAACGCGTTGGAATCAATGAGTGGTTTTTGAAAGCGGGGGAAGATTTTCAGCCTGAAGGCGCGGAAACCCCGATCAATCCAAATCGAAATGTGAAGCATCCCCCAGCGCATGGCGGATGTGACTGTTTGATCAGCGCAGGAGTGTAAGAAATGGAATTAGAACGCAGAGCTTTTGTACTTAAAGAGTTGAGGGCGGTGCAAGAGGATGACAAACCTACCAGGATCGAGGGATATGCCGCGGTATTCGACCAGTTGAGCGAACCGTTATACGGTTTCAGGGAAAAAATCCAAGTCGGGGCTTTCGCAGAGACGATCCAAACCGATGATATCCGGGCGCTGTTCAACCATGACCCAAATTATGTCCTGGGGCGGAATACTTCCGATACTTTGACTCTGGAAGAAGATGACCACGGGCTGAAAATCGCAATCACGCCTCCAGATACCCAATGGGCGCGGGACCTGATGGAAAGCATCAAGCGCGGGGATATTGACCAGATGTCATTTGGTTTCCAAACCATTACCGATAACTGGGCAATGGAAAACGAGGAAACAATCCGGACGCTGATCAAGGTGCGTTTGTTTGATGTTTCCCCGGTAACTTTCCCGGCGTACACACAGACCACCGTGAGCGCCAGGGACATTATGAAGTTGAGAACTGAGAAGGAGAACCAAGCTGATCCTGACTCAGATGAACCAGAAGAGGCCAGCGCGCAAAGCCGGCTGGATATTCTTCGGAAAAAACTTGATTTAGCCGAAATTGAATGAGGTGAAAAATGGCAACAGTTATTGAACTACGACAAGAGCGCGCCGGTCTGGTAAAGCAAGCCCGTGAGCTTGTGGATGCAGCCGATAAAGAAAAACGCGCACTCAGTGCTGAGGAAGAAACTCAGTATAACAAAATCATGGCGGATGTGGACGCCAAAAAGGCGGAAATCGACCGCCGCGAGAAACTGGAAGCCGTCGAGCTGGAAATGGCTGGCGATCCGGAAGCCGGGCGCAGTTTGAATCCCGATGACGATAAGGAAACCCGGATCCTGCTCCCGAGGGAGCGGAAGGAATACCGGGCAGCTTTCAACAGCTACCTGCGCGGCGGCGCGCAAGAGCTGAAGGCTGAAGAAATGCGCGCTTTGCAGGCGGACAACGACACCCTGGGCGGATACCTGCTGGCCCCGCTGCAAATGGTGACCGACCTGATCAAAGCGATTGACGACAGCGTGCATATCCGGCGCTTCGCCACTGTGCACAGCATCGCAGGCGCATCCGACGGGTTAGGCGCGCCCTCGCTGGACGCTGATCCGGCAGACTCCGACTGGACAACCGAACTGGCGATTGGCAGTGAGGATTCCGACATGGACTTTGGAAAGCGCGAGCTGCACCCGCACCCGCTGGCCAAGCTCTTGAAAGTTTCCCGCAAACTGATCCGCAAGGTTCCCAGCGCGGAAGGTTTAGTGCGCGACCGGCTGGCTTATAAGCTGGGCATCACCCAGGAAAAAGCCTATCTAACCGGGAGCGGCGCGGGGCGGCCTTTGGGCCTGTTCACCGCATCCGACAACGGGATCCCCACCAGCCGGGACATTGCTACCGACAACACCGCGACCGCTATGACCGCGGACGGCCTGATCAACGCGCTGTACGGCCTGAAGGAGGGCTACCAGCGGAACGCACGGTGGATGTTCCACCGCGACGGCGTGAAGATGATCCGCAAATTGAAGGACGGCGAAGGGCAATATCTCTGGGCTCCCGGAATCTCTCTTGGCCAGCCGGATACGATCCTGGCGAAACCGTTTTTGATGTCGGAGTACGTTCCGAACACCTTTACAACCGGAAAGTATGTGGGAATCGTGGGCGATTTCAGCTACTACTGGATCGCAGACGACTTGAACATGGAAATCCAGCGCCTGATCGAGCTTTATGCCGCGACCAACCAGATCGGCTTTGTTTGCCGGTATTCCGGAGACGGCATGCCGGTACTCGGTGAAGCGTTCGCGCGGGTCACCCTGGGATCGTAATCGGTTTTTTGAAAAATAAGGGCGGGTGTAATTCCCGCCCATCATGAGGTGAAAAAATGTTGAAAGATGTAAAAATCCAAGAGGTTTGCGCTCCTGTAGCAGCCGCAAACGACACCGATCAAAACTCCGACATCCTGGATATGCAGGGATGGGACGGGGTGATGTTCATTGTCCCGATCACCGACTGTGTGGCGTTGGGTGTGGCGAAGCTCCAGGTGGAGCAGAACACAGCCAACAGCGACACCGGCATGGCCGCGCTTTCCGGGGCTTATGCAACCGTGACCAGCGCAGAAAATGACGATGTCAACAACAAGCTGCTGATCGTCGATGTGTATAAACCACGTGAACGGTATCTGCAGGGTGTGTTGACTTCCACGACTCAAAACATCGCGTTCGGCAACATGATCGCGATCCAGTACCGCGGCAGCAAAATGCCGATCACCCAACCGGCCAGTGTATCGGATTCCGAATTTGTGGTGAGCCCGGCGGAAGCGTAATCGATCGTGCGTAACGGGTAATTGAAGCCGGGTCTTACGGCCCGGCTCTATCAAACTAACGAGGTAAAAACATGAGTTACGAAAATGCAAAAGTCCACATGGAGCAGGGCGGGGATCAGCAAACCGTTGAATCCGGTGGCGAAATCGAGGTAAAGAGCGGCGGTGTAGTTGATATTGAATCCGGTGGCTATCTCAAACTGGCCGGAACCGCTATTACTCCAACTGCAGCGGAAATCAATAAAGCTGCTGACAAGGACGCTCTGCAAACCCTGGTCGCAGACGGCGCAATCACCGTAAAAAACGGGGTGTGCAAAATCGCGAAAACAGTCGCGGGTGTTGTGGCTGCAACTCTGGCAAATCCCACTGACGTGACAGACGATTTTAAGCGGCTGCTGATCATCAGCAACCAGGCCCAGGCCAACACAGTGACCTGCACAGGCGGTTTTGGCAACGGTGGCACCGGTGAGGATGTAATTACCTTTTCCGGCGTGGTCGGGGATTGTGTTGAGTTGATGGCCTACGGCGGCAAGTGGTACATCGTTGGCGGCCACCAGTTCACAGTGGCATAGGAGTGAATCTGTGAAAAATGTCCGAATGGTAAAGCTTATGGCAGGCCCGGATGGCGTATTTCATCCCGGTCAAGTTGTCCTGGTGGATGACAAGACCGCGGATCAGCTGGTAAAGAGCCATTCCGCTGAAGTGGTAGCAGGCAAGTCCGTAAGCAAAAAATCGGAACGTGTTGAAGAGACTGCAACGCTTGAAGCACCTGAGCAAGCAGTCAAACCAGCACCAAAACGCAGACAGGTCGCGAAAAAATGAGGTAGGCAATGCCCCTGGTATTGAAAACAGCACCCGCGGTTGAACCGATTTTGCCGGCAGAAGCGAAGCTGCATTTGCGGATCGACGGCACGGAAGAAGATGCGTATATCTCCTCACTGATCACGGTGGCACGGAGTGACGTGGAAACGATCACCCGGCGGGCGTTGATCACACAGACCTGGGAACTGGTGATGGATGAATGGCCGGACAAAGACTGGTTTGAAATCCCGCTGCCGCCGCTGCAATCGGTGACGTCGATCACGTACAAGGACGCGGACGGAGATGAAAACACGTTCAGCACCGACAACTATGTTGTGGATACTGACAGCGAACCGGGGCGGGTGCGTCTGGTGGATACTGCTGACTGGCCTACGGATGATTTATACCCGCTTTCGGCCATCCGGGTGCTGTTTGTGGCGGGGTATGGTGACGCGGGTGATGACGTACCAGACCCGATCCGGCAGGCAATGTACCTGCTGATTGGACATTACTACGAAAACAGAGAGGCGGTGATCAACTCTACCGGGGCAAATATCCAGATTTTGCCGATGGGCGTTAGTAATCTGCTTCAGACATATCGAATGTTTGGCTTTTGAGGTGAATTATGGCAGCAAGTGAAATCACAGTACAAACCGTCAACCTGGCCGGACAAGCCGGAGAACTGGCAGCGGCCAACGCGGACGGGAACTATTTTCAAAATGACGGTCACACCTTTTTGGAGGTAGTGAACAGCGACGGGGCAGAAGATTACACCGTCACGATCGACGCTACCGGCGGATATAAAGGTGTGGACTTGAGCGATCCGGCGGTGGTTGTTGAGGCCAGCAGCCGGATGCTGATTGGACCGTTTCAGGTTGGTGCATTTGGCACACAGGTGAGCATCAGCTACACCGGCAGCGCACCGGCCACTGATCTGACAGTCGGCGTGTTCAAAGGCGTGTAAATAATGAATGCTGGTTGGTTGCGACATCGAATCACGATCCAGGAGGGCACTTCCACGCGGTCCGCGTCCGGTGCGGTGGTTGAGGGTTGGGTAACACATGTTGCCGCGTGGGCTTCGATTGAACCGCTGCGCGGGCAAGAGTACCTGGCGGCCAAAGCGCAGGAAGCCGCGGTGAGTGTGCGCATCCGGATGCGGTACCAGGCCGGGATCACCCAGGCTATGCGGGTGCTGTACGGGTCCAGGGTGTTTGAGATCGTGAGCGTGATCAACTACCTGGAGAAAAACAAAGAGCTGCAGCTGATGTGTAAGGAAATCCTGTAATGGCCACTTCAAAGCTGATCGGTGAAAAGGAACTGAATGAAAAACTCCAGAAGCTGGGCGTAAAGGCGCGGGCGTCTCTGCTGAGCGCAACGAAAGCCGGCGGGGACGTGATCCAGGAAGAAGCCAACCGGAACGCGCCGGGGCCGCATATTGTCATGGGGCATGAAAAAGCGCAGGACAGCCAGGCTGAAGTGGATATTGGGCCAGATGAAGAGCACTGGTTTTACCGGTTCTTTGAGTTTGGGGCCGGGGCGCATGAAATCAAAGCGAAAACGGCTGCCGCGCTGGCATTCCAGGGCAGATCCGGATTGGTGATTACCCAGGCGGTGCAGCATCCCGGTATGGCTGCGGTGCCGTTTCTGAGAAACGCAATGGACAGCAAGCGGGATGAAACTGTGGCCGGAATGGGTAAGGTTTTCCGGGCTGAAATTGACAGGCTGGTGGACTGATGGCCGGTGAAACGACGATTGAAAGCGCACTGTATACCCTGATCACCAGTGATTCGAGGGTGGCGGCATTGATCAGCGACCGGATTTACCCGCTGTTGGTGCCGGATAAGACGGCTTTCCCATCGGTGGCGTACCAGCAGATCAGCGAAGTGCCGATGAAAACGCACACCGGGCCGGATGATTTACGGCATGAGCGGTACCAGCTGACGATCCATGCGAGTGATTACGATACCGCGCGGGCGGTACGGCGGGCTTTGAGCAATTGCCTGGATGGCTATGTTGGCGATGTTGGATCGGTGAGCATCAAGGAAATACAGGTGCAAAACGAGTATGACGGATTTGACCTCGACAGTGATTTGAGCACTGTGAGGATGGATTTGATAGTTCATTTTGAGGAGTAGAAAATGCCTGAATTAGCGCATGGAATCATTTTACGGTTGGGCAATGGCGCGGAAACTGAAGTGTTCACCGCGGTCGCTCAGATCAAAGATGTCGCTGGGCCAAAAATCTCACGCGACACAAAAGAAAGCACCCACCACGATTCAACAGACGGCTGGAAAGAATTTTCACCCGGGTTGAAGGACGGCGGCGAGGTGACCTGGAAGGTCAACCTGATCAAAGCCACTATGGATAATATGCTGGCGGAGCTGGCAACGGATGAAGCCAGTAACTGGCAGATCATCTATCCATACACATCCAGCACCGGGAAGCGGAATGTGTGGAGTTTTTCCGGGATCCTGACCGGGTTGGAAGCGTCTGAAGATACGATCCTGGAATCTGATCTGACCGTCAAGGTTTCCGGAAAACCAACCTTCACTGAAATCACCTGGCCGGAGACATAAACCGATGCTGAATCGTGAGCAAATTTTAAAAGCGGATGACATCAAAACCGAAGAAGTACAGGTGCCGGAGTGGGGCGGTTCCGTTTTGGTGCGCGGGATGACAGGCGCGGAGCGGGACCGCTATGAAGCTGCTGTTGTTGAGCAAAACGGGAAGAACACAAAGGTCAACATGCGGAATGCCCGCGCCCGTTTGATGACAATGACGGTGGTGGATGAAAAAGGGAACAAGCTGTTCACCCAGGCCGACATTGAAACGCTTGGCCAGAAAAGCGCCGCGGCGCTGCAACGCGTGTTTGAAGTGGCCACCCGGCTGGCGGGAATCGGTGACGAGGATCTGGATGAACTCTCAAAAAACTCACTGCCCGGCCAGAGCGAAGATTCTATTTCCGATTAGCACTGGCCCTGGGCTGCACAGTAGCGGAACTGCTGGAGCGAATCAGCAGCCGGGAATTGTCGGAATGGCTGGCTTATTTTGAGCTGGAGCCGTTTGGCGAAGACCAGGATGAATGGCGGGCCGGGATGATCGCGTCCACGACTGCGAATTTGTTTTCTAAAAAGCAGTATAAACCGCAAGATTTCATGCGGAAGCAATACCAGGCTGAAAAGCCCGAACCGACAATGGAGCAAGTGGTGAACAAAATGGACCTGATCTTCGGCGCGATGAGCGGCGGAAAAAGGAAAAAGCGGTAATGGCAACACTGGCAAAGCTGGTGGTAAAGCTGGTTGGAGACGTATCCGAATTCACCTCGTCGATGGATTCAGCGCAAAAGAAGCTGACAACGATCGGGAAAGATACGGCTGCGGTTGGCGATAAGCTGACCAAGAACGTGAGCGCTCCGCTGCTGGCATTGGGCGGGATCGCGCTGAACGCCGCCTCGGATCTGGATGAAACCCGGAATAAGACCGCTGTGGTGTTTGGGGCGATGTCTGAAGATATTTTCGCGTTTGCGGATGATTCCGCTGTGGCGTATGGCATGAGCGAACAATCCGCGCTGGATTATGCCTCGACCTATGGCTCGTTGTTGAAAAATACCGGACTGGCGGAAGAACAAACCTCGGCCATGTCGCAAAGCCTGGTGCAGCTCACCTCAGATTATGCCAGTTTCCACAACCTGAAACCGGAAGAGGCATTTGAGAAGATCAAGGCTGGGCTGGTGGGCAGCTCTGAGCCCTTGCAAGCGCTTGGTAAGGATTTAAAAGTTTCCGCAGTGAACGCTTACGCGATGGCAAACGGCATCGGGGCGGCGGATGGCAGCATGACCAACGCAGAACTGGCGCTGGCCCGGTACGGAACCTTGATGTCCCAGTCCGGGGATGAAATAGGTGATTTTCAGAAAACATCGGATGGTCTGGCGAACTCAAGCCGGATTATGGGGGCGGAGTTTGGGAACCTGTCTGCTGAAATGGGAGAGCTTTTGATCCCGACGGCGGTTGAGTTTATGCAGGCGCTGCTGCCGATCCTGCACGGGTTGAACGCGATGCCGGATTCCACCAAGCAAAATATTGTGCAGGTGCTGGCTTTTGCAGCAGCAATGGGGCCGGTGCTGAGCGTGCTGGGCCGGTTGATCCAGTTCGGGGGATGGATAGCCGGGCTGTTTGGATCCGGAGGCGCGCTGGCCGGGGCATGGACGTGGATCACGGCAACAGCGGTTCCCGCGCTGGGCGGGTCTTTCAGCGCCATCGGCGGATTCCTGGCAGCAGTTAGTTTGCCGGTATGGGCATTGATTGCAGCTATTGGGGCGCTGGTGTTTGTGATTATCAAATTCGGCGCGGATGCCTGGGCAACCATCCAGACGATTGGCAGACTGATCCCGGCAACACTGCTGCTTCTACGGATCAAGATCGATACCTTTTTCCGGGAGATGGCGACAAAAATCAGGCAAAAGATTTCCGACTTCAAACAGATTGGGCGGGATATTATCCAGGGATTTATTGACGGGGTGAAGGCGAAAGTGCAAACCCTGAAAGATTCGATCCTGAACCCGATCAAAGACGTGTGGAATGAGATCACAAGTTTCTGGCAGATCGGTTCTCCATCGAAACTGGCGTATTCGTTGACCAAAAACATCATGCTGGGCGGAGAGGAAGGCGCTGAGGACTACGCTTCCAAGCCACAGCAGGCGATCAGCGGGGCGTTCGCAACCGCGATGCCGTCATTCGCTGGAGTTGGAGCATCCGGGGGCGCGCCGGTAGTGATTGAGTACAAACCGGTGCTGAGCATGGGCAACAAGGAAGAATTGATTGAAGCGTTGGTACCGGTTATCCGGGAAGTGTTGAGGCAGAAATGACGTTGGCGTGGACCGTAAACATCGACTGGGCGGATACCGGCTCGTATACCAATGAGGGCGGGTTGGTTTCTGGTATGTCGTGGAGCCGGGGCCGGAAGAACTTCATCAAAACGGACGGGTCCGGATTTGAAGAGATGCAGACCGGGAAGATGTACGTGACACTGTTCAACAAAAGCAACCGGTTCGACCCGTATAACAGCAGCTCCCCGATCTATCCGAATGTGGAACCGGGACATTTGGCGAAAGTCAGTTTGACAATTGATGGCGGATCCTCGATCCCAGTATTCGCGGGGGTGCTGGATGACATCAAATATGTGGATGAGTTGCATATCAAACTGGTGCTGGCTGATGGAATGTTTCTGCTGGATACCGATTTTTCTACCGCCATCCAGGAAGATAGCAACGTTGCCACAGCGATTGAAGCGATTCTGGACGCGGTTTCATACCCGTTTACCTATGACCTGGAATCAGATTCGGATATCATTCCTGTTTTTTGGGGAGAAGGGAACGCGAAAACAGAAATTGAAAGGCTGGTGCAATCGTCTTTGGGTTTCTTTTTCATTGCGGCGGATGGAAAGCCGACTTTCCAGGACAGGCATATCTCTGAATCAGGAGCCACGGAGATTGACGGCAGCGATATTGTACGCGATCCAGCAATCAAAATGCCCTGGGAGACCAAGAAAAACAAGATCATCATCCAGGTGCATCCGGTATCCAAGACGGCTGATTCTACGGTGTGGAGCCTACCAGAATCGATTGCGGTTGAGGCCGGCGGAAGCGTGGAGATCTGGGCGGAGTACGTCAACAGCAATGGAGACAAGATCCCGGCATCATCTGTGACAGTGGACAGCTTCACAGCCAACAGCGCCTCGGATGGTTCCGGAACGGATAAGGCATCTGATTTCACTGTGACCCTGACCGCGTTTGCCAAGACTGGAAAATTGGAGATTGACAACGCGGGGGCAGGAACGTCTTATTTGACCGGGTGCGTGTTGAAAGGGACCGCGATCGAACAGCAGGACCCGGTTACCACGCGGAAAGAAAACAGCGATTCCCGGAAACGGCTATTCAGTTTGGACCTGGCATGGCAGCAGAGTTTGAATGTCGGAATCGACCTGGCGGCGTATCTGCTGAAATCGCTGGAAGATCCACTGCTGAACCCGGCAATCCAGATCGAAAATGATCCGACAACACAGTTTGGATTTGAATTGGGTGACTTGATTGAGCTGACGATTACGGACAAGTATATTACTGAAATTATTTTTCGGATCGGCGGGATTGATGGGGAGTGGACGCAACGGGACGGGCAGAAAGTTTTGAGCACGTACTATCTGGAGATGCTTCCGGACGTGCTGACGCAGTATTTTGTGCTGGATTCGTCTCAATTAGACGTAGGAGAGTTGGGGTACTAAATGGCAACCTGGAGCCCAAGAACATTTTCTTTTGAACAAGTGCTGGCAGCCGCGCACATGAATGAAATCCGTGATTTCCTGAACCGGGTCGCGCCGGCAAAAGTTACGGCCAAAGGCGATCTGGTGGTGGGATCGGAAGCCTATAACGTGTCGCGGCTGGGGGTGGGGTCGAACAACCAGGTACTGGTAGCGGACAGCGCGGAAAGCCTGGGCGTGAAATGGGGCACGGTTGGGGGCGCGTGCAGAATAACCAGAGACACAACAGAGTCAATCAGTACTCAAGAGGCGATTGAGTTTGAAACAGAGGATTTTGACACTAATGGTTTCGTTGATCTTGTGTCGGATGCAGACAGGATAACAATTCCAACCGGTATGGCAGGCATTTATCAGGCTACAGTGCACACTAACTGGGCTTTAGACTCAACGACTTATCAGGTTTACATAGTGCGCTATAACTCATCGGATGTCAAACAAGAAGAGTGGCAACAGAAAGTAACCAGTGAAAATCGGCTTGGTTTTACCGCTCCACTTATGAACTGTTCTGTTGGCGATTATATCCGGCTGGAAGTAGCTTGCACTACTACGGAAAATTTATATGATGCAACGATGTCGGTTTGTCTGTTATGCAGGACGTAAGTTCTGCGATTAATTTGATGGAGGTTTAAGATGACTAAAAGTGTGAATGATGAAGTATTGGACGCGGCTCTTGATGAAATTCGAGATAACGCTACACTTGAAATTTTGTGCAGTGCAGCCCCGACTACACGTACTGAGGCCGTTACGACCTACGCGCTTGCGGATATGGCTGTTACATCTACCGATTTCACCAAAGCTGATGGCGATGTGAGCGGCAGAAAAATGACGGTGGCCGCTCAGTCCGATGTGGACGTGGACGCAACCGGCAGCGGAACGCATATCGCGCTTGTGGATGGAACACGGTTGCTGTATGTGACCGAACTGGCATCCGCCGTGAGTGTGACCAGTGGCGGCAAGGTCGATTTGGGCGCGTGGGATATCGAGATTGCTGATCCAACCTAAGAGGTAAGGAAGGATTAGCATGTCTGAAATCACTATTTATATCGTTGCGAATGGTGACGATCAGTATACGAACAATACTGGCATATTCGACAACGAATACACCTATGTTGGGGATTACTCTGATAGTTATTATGATTACCGGAGTATTTGGCGTTTCATAAACGTTGCAATTCCACAAGGTTCAACTATAAATAGTGCTGTGCTTTATGGGTATCGTGGGGCGGTGAATAATACGCCTCCCGAAACTGTTATTTACGGTGAAGCGTCTTCAAACGCGGCACAGGTAACCGATAAAGCAGACGCGGATGGCAGGACAAAAACCACTGCGTCTGTGCAATTCGATCCTGCTACATGGCCGACTGGTGGCTGGCAAACATTCCCGGATATTTCAGATATTATTCAAGAAATTGTGGATAATCCCGCATGGGAAGAAGGCAATGCACTCCAGCTGTTTTGGGAGCATGACGCGGCAGCGGGGTGGAATGGTACGCAGTGCCGGATCAGGGTTTCGGCATACAACTACGAAAATCCGATGTACATCGTCGTGAATTACACTGAAGACCCAATAAAGGCTTTGGTGGAATTTGAAGGCACTGATGGATCGACTACCATCGAGGATGACCACAACGTGTGGACCGCTGCTGGAACCGCGCAGATCGATACGGCCCAGGCGGCGGTAGGATCCGGATCACTGCTGCTGGATGGGGACAGCGATTATATCAGCACGCCGGATCGGGCTGATTGGCGGCTGGATGATGGGGATAGTGCAAATGAGTGGACACTGGAGTTCTGGGTGCGATTCAATGGGGACCCGGGGAGCGATACGCAGATATTCTGCTCTCAGTTAGAAAATGCGAATAACCAATGGCGTTTTCAGCTGCGGGCCGGTGGCACTCTAAACTTCCGCGTAAGAAACTCGGGAACAAACATTGTCGGTGAAACTGCAACGTGGAATCCGGACGGTGATACCTGGTACCATCTGGCGGTATCAAAAGACAGCTCAGGGAAATACCGATTTTATGTTGATGGGAATGAGCTTGGATCTGGAAGTGATTCGAGCGGCATTCCTGATTTTGACGGCCCGCTTTATGTGGGATATGGCAAGGTTGACGCGGGGACAGAAGTTTATCTTGACGGCTGGATAGATGAGTTCAAGATCACCAAAGGCTCAGCTTACACCCATAATTTTACTTTTGTGGATGATGCCAGTCATGGACATACAGCCGATACCCCGACAGCGACAACAGGGGCCAGCACACCCAGCGCAACCGTAGAGGATGCCAGTCATGGGCATTCCACGGACAGTGTTTCCGCTTCTTTCAAACCGGTTGCGGTAGTCAGTGATGCTGCTCATGGTCACAGCGCGGATGCGGTCAACGCGGTTTATGTTGCGCAGGTCAGCCCGGAAGATGCAAGCCACGGGCATTCGGCGGACGCGGTTTCTGCTGCGTTTATTCCGTTCTGTGATATCGAAGATGGTTCTCATGCACACACGGCTGATACGGTTTCGGCGGAATTCAAGCCGGTGGCAGTGGTGGAAGATGCGAGTCATGCCCATGCGGCTGACACGGTTTCTGTGGCGTTTATCCCGTTGTGTGGTGTTGAGGATAGTTCTCACGCACACGCGGCTGATGTGGTTTCAGCGGAGTTCAAACCTGTTACCGTAGTCAGTGATGCTGCTCATGGACACAGCGCGGATTCAGTAAGCGCGGTTTATGTGGCTCAGGCCAGCCCGGAAGACGCAAGCCACGGGCATTCGGCTGACTCAGTTTCTGCGGCGTTTGTGCCTTTTGCAGACATCGAGGATTGTACTCACGCGCATCATGCGGATGATGTGGCCGCAGGGAATCAGGTCATTGTTGAGGATACTGTTCATGGGCATACAGCGGACAGTGTAACGGTCACTTTTATTCCATTCTGCGAAATCGAGGATTGCTCTCACGGGCACGCGGCGGAAAGTCCGGCTGCTACGGTGCCGGGGGCGGCCAGTGTTGAGGACAGCACGCACGCGCATTCGGCTGATTCGGTTGATGTTTCATTCACGCCGTTTGCTGAGGTGGCGGATGGTTCACACGGGCACGCCGCGGATGGTGTGATTGTTTATCACAGTATTGCGGATGCAACGCACGGGCACAGCGCAGATGATCCAGTTGCGGTACCTGAAATTCTGATTGAAAGCTGTTCACATGGGCATACTGCTGATTCTCCGGTGGCCGGTGTGGGGGAAGTGTTTGGACAGCTGGAGATGGAAGTCTTTGCTTATCCGGTTTTGACGATTGAAATATTCCCGCGCTCTGTTTTGAGCGTGGAAGAAACAGCATATCCGCTGCTGGTATGCACTGAGGAGGACTGATGACAACCTGGTATGTTGGTAAAACAATGCGTCTTAAGGGAACGTTCACGGATGATGACGGCACAGCCGTAGATCCTGGGAGTGTGGTGGTTGAGGTAATGGATCCAGAAGGGAATACGGAGGAAACGGCGGCTGAGCGGTCGGACACTGGGGAATATTATCTTGATGTGACTTTTGACGCGCCGGGGTGGTGGCATTGGCGGATGTACTCTGAGGGGACGTATATCACGGCTGAGCAGGGTGCGGTGCATGTGAGCCGGTTGAATGTGAGCTGATGAAGGGTATGGTGATTAGGTTATAGTACGAGTCTCTTCGGTGGCTCTGTTGCATAGGCATAAACTGAGGCAGATAAAAGTGGATGATCCCCTGGACACTTTTATCGATTCGCTCAGCGGTAATGCGGTCCACGAGGCCGCGAAGGACAGTGCGCTTTGTGTTGCGATCTGCAGCACGAAGCGCTTTTGTTATACTGGCTGCCACGTGGGGTAATTCATCGCTTGGTGTACTAAAAGTGATTCGGTTGAGGTGTTCAAGCTGGGTTTGCAGTTCGGTTTTTCGTTTCTCGAGAGATGTCAGTTTGTCTAGCATAGTTTGATTGTGTCCATGCGCGGTGATAGCCTCGACAATCCGGGTGATGCCGCCCTTGACTGTGCCCAGTTCAACGGTGACACGCCGTTTCTCCGCTTCCAGATCCGCGTTTTCGGTTGATTTGCGTTTGGCGTACTCCATTTGGAGCTGCTGGATGTTGTCCGGATCGCTCAGGTAGCCGATCAGTTCGTCCAGTACGGCGGTTTCGATGGTATCACGAGGTATCCGGCGGGCGCTGCAGCCGCGTTTGAGTTTCATGTCGGTGCAGGCGTAGTAATGGTTGGTGATGTTCTTTTTTCGGCTGGTGATGGTATCGCCATTCATCAGGGCGCCGCACTGGGCACAGCGCACGAGTCCGGAGAGGATGTAATCGGATTTGAGTCGGCGCGGGTGGTTTTCTCCCCGCTGGATGCCGGCTTTTGTACTGCGGGCCTGGTTGAGCCGCTGGACGGTTTGGAAGGTTTCTTCTGTAATCATCGGTTTGCAGTAGTCTTTGATGATCTGGTCCCCGTAATGCAGCTCACCGCGGTAGAGTCGGTTTTCAAAAAAGTGTTGGATCCCGCTGTTAGTGGTGTAGAGGTTGCCGGTGGCTGCGCGGATATCGTTGTAGGACGCGCCCTGTTCGCGCATTTTCCAGGCGAGTTTGGCACGTTCCCAGGTTTCGGGATCCGGAACCCAGCGGCTGATGGTGTGGGGCTTTCCGTTGCGGTGGGTGCCGATGTTGACAATTTCCCGTTTGAAGCCGCGCGGGGGTGTGCCGGGCACACCGCCATATTCACTGACGAGATGCCGCAGGCCGCGCTTGACGTCGGTGGAAAGATCATCTAAAAATCTGGCGTTCATCCAGTCAATGGCGGCTTCAAAAAACCTGCCGTCGAGGCCATCGGGCACCTGGTCTTTCATGCTGAGGATTTGATAACCGCGCCGGCGGAGATCGGCTTTGTAGAACTGGGCATCATCGATATCCCGCGCGAACCTGGAGAACTTCCAGATGATAACGCCCTGCTCCTGGCAATCGCTGGAACGGAAATGGCGCATCATGTCCTGGAAGGCCTCGCGGGCTACGGTGGAGGATCCCGGGCGGGCTTCGTCTTTGAAAACGAGGGTGAGGATATAGCCTTTCTGGATGCACCAGGCGCGGATCTCTTTTTCCTGCTGCTCAATGGAAAGATCCTGGTCTTCACCACCTGAATCGCGAAGGTGAGCGGCTACAAATACTCTTGGAGAAAATTGATGCTCAACATTCATTTGATTAAAGCTTAGATTTTAGATAATTGATAAAACTGGTACAAGACAATAGGAAAAACTTTGCATCCTGATTAGTCAGATTTGGTTCCTCATCGAATATTGCATGTCGAATCCCGTTTTCACGATTTGTGTAGCCATATAATTTTAGAAAACCATCTTTGAGGCTTGGATGAAGATCGTGTTTCTTTTCAAGTATTTTAAGTGCATTGCCCAATGTGGTATTAGGATCACCAGTTATGTGTTGTGCCATGCTTTCAACTGCAGAAATGGATTCTTTTATAGAATTACGATAATCTGGTTTTTGCCGATCACTTAATAATTCCAAAGCGCGATTAAGATGAGCAGTGATAGCTGGAAAATCAGTATTTGCTAAAGCCTCATTTAACATTTCTATTTCCTGTTCACTGGTAATATCCGAGACTATACCATTTATGATTCGATATGGTGAAAATTCTTCTTCGAAAACTTTATTTAGTGCATCGGTAAGCCTATTTGAGAGAGTACCAGTTGAAAGAATATCAAGCGTAACCTCTATCAGGTCGTATACCCTTTCCCAGGTCAATTCGGAATAATCACTAGTTAACATATCGATCATTTCTGTGCCGCTTTTATAATCTATGTAATTAACTGGTTTCTTGAAAAAGCGAAATAAAAGTTCTCTAGTGATCCACCGAAGTCCATCGTAAGTTTTTTGCCTCTTAAAATGATTAAAAATATATATGATATAACAATTCCAGATGCTAGTTCTTAAATCACTGCTCATTCCATCTTTTTGCATCTTTGGAGGGGATTTAAGGCCTTTTCGTTGGCTGAACAATGGTTTCGTTGTCATTTATTAAACTCCATTTGGCAGATTTAAAACCCCACAATATTTTAGAATCATCACACCAATCCTACCTGGCCGGCAGCGTACTGCAGTAGAATCTTGATCAGGATCTCGAAGGCCATGCCACCGGTTTTGGCCATTACTTCTTTGGCATGTTTCCAGTTGGTGTCTTGTTTCATCAGGTCAAGGAATTCATGACCCTGCCAGGAAAGCCTGTACCTTGAAATATATACTCTGGCTGGCAATGCTGGACTTTCTTCTTTCTCATGGTGGATCAACCCAGCGTCAACCAACAACTGGATGTGATAATTCGTTAATTCGTCATCGACTCCATCCATGTAAAATGTTGTTGTTGAAAATTCAGCTTCGGGCATTTTCTCAAGTTCCAGCAAAATTCTGCGCACCAGGTCCATGTCTCTTTTCATATCAGATTCGTTTCCCTTTTCTACTACAACAGACTGAGTTGGTCGGGTCCACCGTTTCCTTTCTGGCGCTCGGCGCGTTTGAAGGTGGCGTGCTGGGGCGGCATGTTGATCTGTGTGCCGTTGAGCAGGTCTTCGATGGTGAGGATCTGCACGCAGGGGTAGGTTTGCTGCCAGAGCTCGGATTCGTAAAAGCCGGCTGTGGCGGCTTCTTTGAGCATATCGCGGCTGGGCTCTTCCAGGGTGATGAAAATACCAATCGGAGATTTCTCGCGGTTGATGGTGCCTACTAGATCGCGGATCTGCGCGCTTGATACGTGCCCGCTTTTGACCTGTACCAGGACTCGTTTGGGTTTCCCGGAAGAATCATCGATGAAGTTGATCACGCCATCGATCCCTTTGTCGCTGCCCTTTTTTCCCTGGCGGCTGCCCGCTGCCCCGCCGGATGGCCGGGCGCGAACCAATGAGAGCGCCCACCATTCGAACTGGAAGCGGTCCTCTTTGGCCAGGTGTTTGGCTGAGGGCAGGCTTTCCGGTTCGCCAATGATGTCGAACTCAATATCATGGAAGGCGTCCTGCATACGGTATTTAATGAGAGCGATCGCCAGGTGGGTGATGTCGATCCCGATCCACTGCCGCCCCAATGCCTGGGCAGCAGCCACCGCAGTACCGCAACCGCAGAACGGGTCCAGGACCACATCGTCCGGGTTGGAGCTGGCTTCGATGATCCGTTCCAATAATGCTTGGGGTTTTTGGGTAGGGTACCCCAATCGTTCTGCAGCCTGGGAATTTATAGGAGATATGTCGGTCCAAACATCTTGCAGAGGTGTACCAGGCATTTCATCAAGATAGCGAATGTATTCTGCGCCACCAGACCTTGTGTAATGAATTCTTCCCGCATCATGTAACTCCTGCATTCTTTCTTTGGGTAATCGCCAGATCTTAGTTACTCCATTCCATTCATAGGTGTACCCTCCACCCGACAGTCCCATTGCAGTAAGATTGTCTGTACGATATTTTCTCCCGTTCTCATCAACTCTGCGATAATGGCTATTGATATAACTTTCTGTATAGGGTTGATATTGTTTGTTCCAAATAAAATCTTCTGTCTTTGTGAAATAAAAAATTACATCATGGGTGTTTCCCATTGTTTTTGAATCCGAATGTGCACTTGTTCTTATCCAGATAATTTCGCTTCTGAACTGATCTACTCCGAAAATTGTATCCAGAATGATCTTAAGATAGTGGCTTGCTGTCGGATCACAATGCAGATACAGGCTCCCGGTCGGTTTTAAAACACGGTGCAGCTCCACCAGGCGGGCGGTCATCATTACCAGGTAGGCCATCATCTGGTTGGTGCCGATGAATCCGCGCAGGGCGGCGATCATGGCGGCGATCTGTTCGGAGCTGTCGGTGACCAGTTCGGTGTAGGTGCGTTCGGTTTCCAGATCCCAGTGCCAGGTGTCATCAAAGGCGGTCATTTGTGCTTCGGACTCGTGGCCGCTTTCGTCTTTAAATAGCACATTGTAAGAGCGGTTACTGTTGAAGGGCGGATCCAGATAGATCAGGTCCACACACTCATCCGGGAGGTGATCGCGCAGGATGGTCAGGTTGTCGCCGTAATATAAAGCATTTATTTTCATATTTAAACCTTAAAAGGGTAGATCATCGTCAGGGGAAGCTAGTACTGGTGGGCGCCGCAGCGTATTAATACACGTTCTTATAATTGGATGAAAAGAGTTTAAACTTCCAATATTGCTGAAGGACCAAACTGTATAACCTGGATACCTTTCAAAAGCATTTTTAAAGACCATTGCTATTTCAGTACTTGTTATTAATGAAGTCAAACCCACAAGGGTATCTCGTACGTGATATCTGTTGTGTGAAGCCCCCATAATTAACAATCGATTTGTTATCAATTCTAGTATTTCAAAATCTTTTGTGTACATAAAAACTTTTCTATAGAAATTTGCCACCACATCACAATAGTCGAACACGAGATCGTCACTAACATAGTTGTCAAACTGTGACAATATTTCGTGGAATTCAGTGGAATATAGTTTAACCCACTCAGACAGTACGAAATCAGGCAATCTCGGGAAAACTTCAGTGTACAAATCTTGATCCTCTTGGTTAGAGTAGAATATTATTACCAACCGCTCTAGATGTTCATTGATTTGGTTACGTTGATTAGGGTCAACAATATCTGAAATAATTTCTTTCGCTTCTTGCGTTGGGGTTTTATCGCCATAATCATTTGGAATGAATAGAGTAAGGAGATCATTTTTCAATTCATCGATAGTTTGATATCTATCGGCAGGAATAGGTTTCAAACATTTATTGATTATATATGCATAAGGTCCTCGAAGAACTGCTGTATTTGGTACGGGATGAATAGGGAGTTGTGAGGTCATTGTATATAAAATTTTTCCGAGTGTGTAAATATCTGCTGTGTACGTGGCCTCGCAATCGCAATTTATTTGTTCTGGAGCTGCATAACTTAGTGTTCCAAGTTGTTCACCTTGTGCAGTTAATACTGTTGAATCTCTATTAATCATCATCCCTAAACCTAAATCGCATATTGCTACACGGTCACCAGGAAAAATAAGGATGTTCTGAGGTTTTAAATCTCGATGAATAATTTGATTCTGGTGAAGATACTGGACTCCATCGAGGATTTGTTTAAAAATATTTATCCTTCGAGTTTCATCTATTCTTAAATCGCTCAATATTGCATGCAAATTGCATTCAGCAAATGGCATGAGAAAAAAGGGGGGATCAACATCTAAAGCTACTTTTAATATTTTTACTACGTTTGGGTGATCTAGTTTTAACATGATTCGCACTTCTCGTTCAAATCGACGACGAATCGTCTCGTCTTTGTGATCAAGTCGTTTTAGGGCTACTGTTTCACCATCTTCAAACGTTACTTTAAATATTGTTCCATAACCGCCTCTATTAAATTCTTTGAGAATCGGATATTCACTTCCCATGACTTTTATTTCATCACCTCATAACATTCTTTGGCTTCTTGCACACCATCGGTAAATAGTGTTATTTCTGCAGCTGTTTTGGAGGCGTCTGGTAAGATCGTAAAATTTTGGGCCAAACCATCAACGGCTAACCAGGTGATTGGATCATCGGGATCTCCTCCAACCGCCCATACCGCCGGATCGGTCCCATCTTCAATACCCGGACCGTAAATTTTTGCTGCGACCATATAAACGTTTGTGAACTCAGTGGATTTAACCGCCCATCCATCCAGGATGTAATTGGAAGAATCAACATCATGGATTGCAAAGTCAATGAAGTCGAGTTGTTCTGGGCTTGCTTTTAAGCAACGAGATGCTATTTCGGAATTGTCAGACGAGCAGCCGCTGAGCACAACGAGTGAAATTGCAAGCAGAATCGTAATAGCAATTATTTTGGCCTGGTGATGTGTATTGCTTAAGATAGTCATTGTTTACCCCACTTATTAAACATCTTTCCTAATTTTCCCACTTGTATTCATAGAACGAATGTACTAGAATAATAAAGCCGTTTTAATCACTGGGGAGGCTTATGAGTTTGTTTTTTAAAGCAACGGATCGCTACGATCCTTCACTATCCGCTTCGCTGAAATTGATACCGAAGCGGTCGAATACTTCTTCAGCAATCTCCAATGCGCGCTCACCCGAAGGATCGGTTTCCGGTGAAATGCCCTCGTGCTGGTATCTTAAGTTAACTTCTTTTGTAGCTGCTTCCAAGCGCTCCCGGAAAGGCAGGGGGAGCTGAGCAAAGGGAAAATCTTCATTTTTCTCCGATTGGGGGAGACCTAAAACTTCATAAATTTCATTACCATAAAGTTCAGCCAGTAGGGGGATTGTTCGCGCGCCTGGACTTCTTTTCCCATTCAACCAAAAAGACATTAATTGTTGTGACACGCCAATATATTTGGCAAAATCATCAATCGTATCTTGACCTTTTTCCTGGGTGGTTATCCAAATCTTGTATTTTTGATTAATCCATTCTGAAAAGTCCATTGTTCCCATTATAGCAATTTACTACATTTGTGTAAGATTTTGTTGACAACTCACTACAAAAGTTGTATACTACATAAGTAGTACTACATATGTAGTGAGGTGAAGATGTCAAACAAAGAAATTGTTGTTAACGTAAGGTTTTCTAAAGATGATGTTTTGGTTCTGGACCGCATGGCGACTGAAACAACGCGCAATCGGAGCAGCATGGTGCGTCACCTGGTGAAGTTGGCTTTGCGGAATAACCTTGTTGAACAGCCGGTCAGCAAGCCGGCAGAGTCTGTTTCCCGTCCGTAAGTCCGTTTCCTGGAAACGGTGGGGCGGGTTTTTTGTTTTTTGGAGGTGAGCGAATGCGAAGTTCATATTTTCAGAATAGCACGGTTTTCAATTTACGAAGCATATTTCCCCGGAGGTCCAAATGAATATCGCGGTGATGGCGTTGTTGAGCGGCGCTTTTCAGCTGGCCGCGCATTATCTTCCGTGGCGTTCGATTTTGCGACGGAAGCTGCGCCGCACAGAAGCCTACGCGATCGGCGTGGTGCTGATGCTGGCGCCGTTCAGCGTGTGGCTGGGCCTGGCAGGCCTGTGGCTGGTGTTGCTGGCGCTGTGGGTGGTGGTGGCCACCAGCGGCGCGTTTGTGATCGGCGCCTATCTGCTGGATGGCTATCTGGAGAAATCCCACGAGGGTCAGGTGGCGCAGGCTGAGAATCGCGTTTTGCGCGGTGGGGTGTTCGATGACGCGAATGCTGAGGCCCGTCGGGCTTCATTGGAAAACGGTATGGCAGCTGTGGTGCACGCCTCCAAGCGGCTGGAGCTGGCCTCACTGCGTGTCCGGCAGGCGGCGGAATACGGCCAATCGGCGGTACTCAGCCCGGCAATGGAAGATCTGTCCACAGCAATGGATAAGCTGCAAGCAGCCCGGCGCGAACTGGGCGACCTGTGGCAGATGGATTGGGGAGCAATGCGATGATACGGAAAAAATTTGTGATCACCAAAGATCATTGGATCATGTTACAGGCCGCGGTGGAAGAATCGCTGGCGGAGATCTTCCCGGCGGGGCAGCAGATGATGATCCAGTGGATAAGGACAGTTTGGCGCGACGATGACAGAGTTGAAGTTATTGCTCAGCCTCAGTGGTTTGAGGATATGAAAGCTGCCCTGGCAGCGCACCCGGAACCGGAAGTTGGGGAATATTACATTGGCGATATCGACACGCTTTTTGAAATGTCTGAGGATGTGTGCGAGCCGGCGGTCCGCGAAGCCGGGCAGAGCCTGGTGGAATTTTCGCTGGGGCTGGTACTGGTGGCGCTGGCATTCATCATCCTGGCTGCGCTGTTAGGGCCGGCAATCAGCCAGGTAGTTGCCGCGCCGGCTTTGCCGGATATCGCCATCCCCGAAAAACTGGGCGAGCTGCCGATGATCGATCACGCGGTCACAGCGCACGCCGGCCAAAAATACAACGCGCTGAATCTGATCCCGATGTGGGACAACGACCAGTGCAACCGCAAGCTGGTGTACTTCTGCCCGAAACAGGAAAAGTTTGAATTTTTCTGCGAAGTCGAGCCCACGCCGAATGGTGGTGTGTGGGGCGGGATCGTGGTCGGATATCGCGGCAACACACCGATCAAGATCGTGACGGCCTATCCCGGCAGCTGGACGTACTGGGTGCACAGGATCCGCACGGATGGTTGTGTGATGGTGGGAATGCCCTGATGGAATGCACAATGACACGCGGCGCTTATGTGGTCCCCACGCCTGAGCAGGCAATCCGCTACCAGATTGCAATCTCAATTGTGGCTGAGCTGATCGTCGCGGAAGAAGAAGGTAAGCCATACGACCTGATGAAATCGATGATGGAACGGGCGTCTGGAGCAAATGACACGGTGGTACTCAATGGGTCTTCATGCCAGGGCGAGCCTGACAGCTTCTCCCGTTTCTCCGCCACTGAAGGGCGGTTCGACTCCGCTCTGCCCGATTAGTTTATTGGTAGGCCCGCCATCCCAGGCCCATCCTCCCGGGGTGTGAGATGGCGGGAGCAACACCGGGGCCGGTAGCTTAAGTAAAGCAGGGAAGCTGCCCTTCCGGATTGCGGTCCGAATCCGCACCGGCCCACTGCCCAAAAGGGCAAAACAACTGAATAGTGCCTCGCCAAGCCCAAAGAGAAAATGATGTCTATATGGCAGTTTTGTGGTAAGGGAGGCGAGGCACAACATGGGGCGGCGGTAGGTCTATGAGCACAATGCGTGACGGTGGAAGACCGTGAAATGTCGGCGAGAACAGACTAGGAAACGACGGGTGCTCTACCAGGTTCGAATCCTGGCCGCTCCACAAGGGCGACTCCACTTGTCAGGGCTAACCTTACCCAAAGGCAGAGTGACAAGATCAAAAGCAGATTACAGCTTGACAGCCGGGAGAGACCGGCATCAAAAAAGGAGACGCGATGAAAAAAGGATTGGCTTTGTTGGTACTGATCAGCATATTCCTGGCGGGCTGCTCTTCTTTACATCCTGAACGGGTGCAGATCAACGGTTTCGACGGCGTGCACACCATGATATTCGATAACCATGTGAAAGCCGTGATCGAACTGGATTGGGGGATGTACATCGCGGATGACTGGCGGGGCTGTGGTTGTTACGACCTCTCAGACGCTCCACACGCGCTGGATGAGCGTTTCGGCGCTGCGAACTACACAAGCATGGAATGTCCCCGGTTGGTTGGCGGATCCGGCCAATCGGAATAATTTGACAGCCGGGAAAGACCGGCACAACGCAAGGCCAGTGGATATCTGGCCGGTCGAATGGCCCCGGCGATTTTACGGACACATCAGGCCGCCGGGGCCGATTAAAAAAGCGAAACCCCCTGCAGCAACAGGAGGTTCCAGGAAGCGAATGCGATTTCACTTCACTTCCAGTATAGCACAAAAAGGAGTCTGATGATCGATCTTCAGCAGCTGGTCGTGATGGACGTAGCAACACCGAAATGGGATCAGGCGTACCAGTTATGGCTGGACGGCCTGGCCAGCGCGAACACGCGGCGGGCATACGACCGGGCGGTCCGGGAATGCGTGCTGTTCTGCGAGGCACAGCCCTGGCAGATCGGGCGCTCTGACATCGCGGCCTGGGTGCAGGATATGCGTTTGCGCGATCTGGCAGACACCACCATCAGCCAGCGGTTGGCAGCGGTCAGCTCGTTTTTCCGCTTCGTGAGTGAGGAATACACCGTGATCGATCCCCAAGGCATGGAGCGCCCGCTGCACGACCACAACCCGGCTGCTGGAAAACGACTGCGGCCACGGGTCACGCCTTACGGCAAAGCGGGCTACCTTTCCGCGGATCAGGCCAAACGGCTGCTGAAAGCGATCCCCACAGACACGCTGCATGGCAAGCAGGACTACGCGCTGTTTTGCGGGTACATCTTTACAGCCCGCCGGAACACCGAATGGCGCACCGCCCGGATGGACCAGTTTGTCCAGCTTGGTGAGCGGGTGCGCTATCGCTTTGACGGCAAGGGCAAGCGCGATCAGGTGGTGGACGTGGCGCCGCCGGTGTGGGCAGCGGTGCAGGATTATCTGGACGCGGCTGAGCAGTCGGAAGGCTATCTCTTCCGGGCGCTATCAAACCGGGCGCGCAATCTGCCTACGGTTGGCGTGGAATGGCAAGCGGATAAACCGATCTCAGCGTATGAAGTCGGGCGGCGCTTGAAGCGCTACGCGCGGCTGGCTGGACTTCGTATAGACACTTTACACGTCCACACGCTACGGCACACGGGCGCCATGCTGCGGCGATCCGCGGGGGATGATATTCAGGAAATCAGCGCGTTTCTGGGGCACAGCAGCCTGGCGATCACACAGATCTACGTCCAGGCGGTGGAAGGCAAGCAGGACACCAGCTGGGCCAAAATAGCGGAATTGTTGTTGTGATAATCGTTATTATCGCAACAAGAGGAGGAAATGAATGAACGGAATTCGATTTCATAGCGCGGTGATGACCCCCAACGGGCCGGGCATTGTCCAGGGCAGGCTGCACCGCAAAGACAAACCAGAGGCGCTGCTGGTCTCCCACCAGCCGGATCAGTTCCAGCCCAAAGAATCGCAGGGCGGGGAGCCGGTCAGCGAGAACCAACAGCCGGCGGTTTGGATGCTGTTCGCTTACGACGTGGAAGCGGTATCACCACTGGAGGCGAGGCGATGAGGGCCATGCGTTGGTTTTCTTTGGATGATGTTTTTCCGAACACGTACCAGCCGCGCACCAGCGAGGATCCGGAGCACGTCCGGAAATTGGCAGACAGCATCATGCGGGATGGATTACTGCAGATGCCTGTCGGTCGATTGGATGTGAGCGTGGCAGGCGGTCGGGTAGAGCTGGCATTCGGCCACAGTCGTTTGGCGGCTTACAAACTTTTGGCTGAAACATCGAATTTGTATAAAAAAATTCCGGTGGAGATCCGTGAGCTGGATGATACGCAGATGTTCGAGATGGCGATCACCGAAAATGTGACCCGCAAGAATCTGACACCGATTGAAGAAGCCCAGGCCATGCGGCGCTACCGGGATGATTTCGGCAAGACCAGCGTGGAAATCGGGAAGCTGTTCGGCATCAGCGACAGCGCGGTTCGCAACAAGCTGCGATTGCTGGATCTTCCGGAAGCGGCCCAGGAGACCCTGAAAGCCGGCCAGATCGGTGAGAGCAGCGCGCGGCGGCTGTTGACACTCCAGCGGGTGCGTCCCGATCATGTGGAAGCGGTGATCCAGAAAGCAGTAGAGAAAGAACTTTCCCCGAAAGAGGTTGACGCGGAGGTTTCCTACAAACTGGAAAAAGATAAATCCGTAAAAACGATGTGGTACAGCTGGAAAGACGATGAACCCCGCGGCGGTCCCGGGCTATGGACGCTTACTTGGAAGCCGGACAAGAGTGGCAAGGTCTGCACGAGCTGTGAATTTTATGTCCGGATGAATGACAACCATTACTGCTGCGATATCCCGTGCTGGAAACAGAAGAAAAACGAGTGGATGAACGCTGAGCTGATCCGGCTGCGGGATGAGATGGGAATCACGGTCTACAACTCAAAGGAAGACGGTAAAACTTTCGTCGAGCATCGCTCCTGGGATAACGGAAAGCTGTTCAAAAAATGGATTGAGGCACAGAGCCCAGATCTGCGACTGCGGATTGCTTACACCGATTACAGCAGTCACGCGTTTACGGAAAGTTACTGCGTGGCGCTGGTCTCCGTGGATCCGGCTGAGGTGGCGAAGATCGAGAAGCAAAAATCTCGGAAGGAAGAATCTACGGAGGATATGCACGCACGCTATGAAAAGCAGCAGCGGTTACGGAAGCAAAGCGATCTGTTTATCTGGCATGTTGCCAGCGTTCAGTTTGCCAGTGAAATGGGATCACCATCGAACGGCCCGCTGAAAATGATGACAGAAATGGAAATTGCCATGATGCACGCCGATACCAAAATCCCTGAAGATCCGCGGGAAATGCGTGATGTGTACCGGCGGTGTCTCGCGGAGAAGGTGATCAGACACAGATTGGTTACCTGGGAAAAACGTGAGCAGGGTCCGGTTGCGGTGGCGGCGGAACTGAGGAGCTATGCCGTCCGGTGGGGCGTATGGCTTCCGGAAGATTGGGACGCGATTGCGCAGCGTTACGAGAATGGCGAGGATCCCAAGGAAGAGGACGGTGAAGAATGAACTATCTGATTGCTTATTTTCTTTTGGGATTGTTTGTAATCCCGTTTTATGCTGCGTGGGAAAAGGACTGGAAAAAAGTAATAAAAATTATTTTGTTCGGCTTCCCGCTGTGGCCATTTGTTTTCGCGCTTCGTATCCATGCCGGCATCCGCATGAACTACTACTCAACCCGCTGCGCGTTTTGCGGGGAAGAATGGGAAGACGTGACCAGAGAAGGCCGCGACCAGGCCATCCGCGATCACATCAAAGTTTGCGAGAAACACCCTTTCCGCGTGGAGCTGGAAGGGTGGCGGAAGAAAAACCGGGCGCTGGCGAAAAAGAACACAGATCTTCAAATGAAGTACCTGCTGGCGTTGCAGGATGAGCAGTGGAAACCGGTAGAAGAGCGGCTGCCGGAAGAAAAAAAAGTATTTCTGGCCGGTTTTCTGGTTTTGATGAAAAACACAATTCCGCTGATAGCGTTTTTTGATTACGCCAAGAAATATTTCTACTGTTATGTGGATGGCGGCCAGGTCTTTGTAATCGAGGACGTCACCCACTGGAAAGAGATCAAGCTTCCAATTGAAAAGATCAAACTTCCAAAGGATGTGCTGGATGAAAAATGAAATTGACTTCGGTTTCTGGACGTATGGCCTGGTGTGGATCGGGATGTTGATGCTGATGTTGTTGGGCGGGCTTGGATACCTGCCCGGGTGGTGAGAGAAATGGATAAATACAACGATTTATTGAAGACTATGCCAGCAGGACTGGACCGGGCTATTTTGCGGATCCTTTCGCAGCGGGTGGGGATGGATAACAAAATCTTGGGCAGCCGGATGTTTGACATGCTGCGCGGGCTGGGTTTCGCGCTGCGGGACCCGCGCCAGATGCGCGAAGCAATCAAGGGGCTGCGGCGAGACGGGCACCTGATCTGCTCCGCGCCGGGCACGCGGGGCGGGTACTGGCTGGCTGCCAACCGCAAAGAGTTCGAGGATTTCGGGCATGCGGAATTTGAGGCCAAGATCATCGACATGAGCGAGACCTGGCGGGCCATGCGCCAGGCGGCTGATCAGCAGTTCGGAAATGCGATACAGGAGAGGTTGTTTTAATGGCTGGATACAGACAAATTCATACACAGATCTGGAAAGATGAATGGTACATCGAATTGTCACCAAAAGAGAAGCTGGTATTCGTGTATTTATTCTCAAATGAACTCGCAAGCATTTCAGGAATCTATAAAATCCCCGTACGGGTGATTTCCAATGAAACCGGTGTATCCCATGAAGACGTGATTGTCATCCTGGAAGATTTTGAGCGGGCCGACAAGATTATGTATGCCGATGGCGTCCTGTGGGTCAAGAACATGAGCAAGTTTCACGCAAATGCCAGCCCAAGAACACAGAAGAAAGTTGAAGCCGACATCGAAAAGATACCCGACTGCGCTGTGAAACAATCTTATTTACTGTATCGGAACGGTATCAATACAGTATCAATACCACGCAGTGAAAGCGAAAGCGAAAGCGAAAGCGGAAACAAAAACGAAAGCGGAAGCAAAAGCGGAAACGCAAGCGCAAAGAAACCCGCAACCGAAAAACCTGCGGCGGCGGCTGATCTTTCTTCTTGTTCTGAACTGTACACAACATTTCTTGAAGAGATCCACGCTCCGGATCCACCACCAGAACGGGTTCCTTATCCGGAATGGGAGTCGATCTTTTCAGATCTGACGGCGGAAGGCGCGGCGACGGTTGATGTGCGGGAGGCTGTGCGCTGGCTGCGCGCAAATGGCAAACATCCCAGGCACCCCAAAGGGATTGTGGGATCGGTGCGCACAGCGATGCGCAAACGCAAAGATCAGGGTCTGGCTTCCCAATCTCCAAAATCGAATTATTCCAGGTATTTAAAAGGCCAATGGGCCGAGTTTATCGAACATTAGCGTTTCCGAGAAACGGAGAAAGAACATGGGACATGCCTACATGTACGAAGTGGTGCAGGACGCGGACCGGGAATATCCGCTGGTGAAAGGGACGCGGTTTGGGCATCTGGACGTTGTGGCGATGCTTTCGATGGAGACCATCGCGGAGGGCAGCGTACTCAGAAAGCGGTCCGGTGGGATGCAGATTGTCCGGCGGATCAACGGGCGGCTGAAATTGCAGCCAATGGGAAAGGCGCGGCATGGCTAAATCGAAATATGAAGAGGCGTTTGCTTACCAGGTAAAGATTTTTGGCCTACCTGAACCGGTGCGTGAATTCCGATTTCACAAAACACGCAAATGGCGGTTTGATTTCTGCTGGCCAGATCATAAATTGGCCGTCGAGATCGAAGGCGGCGTGTGGACACGTGGCCGGCATACGCGGGGCAGCGGCTTTACCCAGGACGCTGAAAAATACAACGCGGCGGCCCTGGATGGCTGGAAGGTGCTGCGCTTTACCGGCACGCAGGTGATGCACGGAGAAGCGCGCCTGGCTGTAGAAGCGGCGCTGGGAATAGGTGATTCTCCCGCGGGAGAATTGGAGGTGAGGCATGAGTAAGAAAGGTTCGGCGGTTGTGTTGTGTATGTTTATTCTGTTTTTGTTGGCGCTTATGATTTACGGAAAGATGCAAGAGCCTTCCGGTTTATCCGGTTTGTGTAGCATGATCGTATGAAAGATTTGAAACGGGTTTGGATCGGGCTGGTGCTGGCGTTTGCGGGGCTGTTTTTTGCGGTCCCCGTGGCTTTGAAGCCTGGCAAGGGCGTGTAACCGGCAGTGGGATTATCTGTACTGCACGGATGATGCTTCCTGCCTGCATGAGACCACGCACCGGCTCGACCACAAACTGGGGGACGTTTCAGACAGTGCGGCTTTCCAGGACGCGGTCCGGATCTATATCCGTGTGGCCTGGGAGAATCCGGCGGCGCGAGATGCGTTTTCGGACCGGGTGAGCTTTTTCCCCGGCGTTGGCGCGCCGCGTTACCAGGGCGTGGTCAAAAATCCGTTTGCGAAATCGTTTTGGATTGGCTGGGGCGGTTATGATGAGCTGTATGCGGAGATGCTGACCTGGGCGGGCGGCGATGTGGCAAAACTGCCGGCATGTTTCCATCGATTTTATGACCAGCATCTGTTCGACGTGTTGATCCGGGATTTGCACCGGTGACGATCACAGAATACAAACCGTGGCGATGCGGCCAATGCGGAACGGTGCTGGGCGTGGTGGAGCGCAATACCAGCCGGACGCCGATCCTGTTTGTTTTACGGCATGGAGTGGATTCGATCCATGTGAGGCCGCTGGATGAATCGATCAGCTGTGAGATTGAAGGAAATGGGAAAGTGTACTGCCCGGCGTGCGGCCATTGCCGGCGGTGGGTGGCGAAAGAGGAGTGATGTACTGGATTGAAGTGTTGAAATACATTCTTTTTTGATGTATACTTACCAGTAGGTACATAAATTACAAATGCAGGCCGCTCTCTATGTTGCGGCCAGTGTCGGAGATGAGCGCCCGGCGCCTTTTTGGCGTCGGGCGTTTTTCGTTTAAGTCATCTGGAGGTTGGTATGAGGCGGTTGTTTCGGGTCGGTGTTCTGGTGGTGGTTTTGCTGATGGTGCTGGTGATGCCGGTTTCGGCGTCGTGGGCCGCGCAGGTTGAGGAGCCGGTTGAGTTGGATGTGGCCATTCTGGGCTATCTGGGCATTATCCTGGCGCTGGCGTTTCTCACTGAGACGCTGGTCGAGTTCCTGTTTTCGGATTTGTTTCTAAAATTTCCCAAGCTCAAAGAATACACCTGGACACAGAAATACATTGCTGTGATTGTGGGCGTTGTGGGCGCTTTTATCTACCAGTTTGATCTACTGCATCTCCTGGCCGACTTTTTCGGCGTGAGCCTGATCCACAGCCCATTTGGAATCGTTTTTACAGGGATTGGGATCGGCAAGGGAAGCAACTATATCCATGACTTTATTATGCGATTTTTCAGGGGGAAATTAAACGGATTACAGCAGCAACAATACGCTGAGACAGTGATTACAAACTATGTGCGTGCGGCAGAACAGCGGACTACCGCGGAGGGTGCCGGCCCGGTCAAGAAGATGTGGGTCGAGCAGCAGGCTGAGGCCGCGGGTCTGGATATTTCGGCGGATGAAGTCTCCACGTTGATCGAGGCCAGTGTAAACCGTAATAATCGGTAACCGGTCAGAGCAATGAGGAGCGCGTTGGTATGAACAGAAGCATGGTTCAGGCAATTTCAATGGCAATTATATTAGCGATCATCGTGATTCAAATCATTTGGATGCGAAAACATCCGGATCAGTGGAGATGGTCTATTCCAGTTTTTTTATGGATGTTACATGCGTTTATTTTTTACGTAACGGTATTTTTCACGGATTTGCCTCACACCGATTGGAGTGCAGTTCTACGTCTGCATGGTTACATTTCTATTTTTATCGTTGAGGCTGCGAGACTGCGCAGAGGTAGTTATTAATGGATTGGACTTCGATCATTATCACAGTGATTATCAACACGCCGGCATTTATTTTGATCGGGCAGCAGCTGCGGAAAGAAAAGGCTTCTGCAAAAAAAACAGACGCAGAGGCCGCGGATGTCCAGGTGGGAACGTCTCTGGATCTGATGCGTGAGATGAGAACCGATATTGCTGATTTGAAAAAACGCGTGAGCTCTTTGGAAGTTGAAAACAATTGGCTGCGCCACGGTGTTTGGATTTTGATCCAGCAGCTGCGGAAGCATGGGATTACACCCGAATTCACGCTGGATTCGGCACCGGCAGTGAATACGGAAAAGGATAAATAATGTCTGCTAAAAAAGCACGAATTTTGGATATCTGGGCCGGGCAGGCTGAAGTGGACTGGCCTTATCTAGCTACGTTGATGGCCGCGGGCTTGATCCACGGCGTGATCATCCGGCAGGGGCAGGGAGATTATGAAGATACGCGTTTTGCGGAGCACGTGCAGGGCGCGTATGACGTTGGCATTCCAGCTGTAGCTTACCACGTGCATGAGCCGCGATTATACACGGCCATGCAGGTGCTGGATGTGGACCGCTGGCCGGGCATCGAAGATGATCCGCAAATGGTGCGCATTCGGAAATCGCTCACCTTTAAGCGAATCTATGGCCTGGCAACCGATGTCGAGGTGACGAAGGAATATAACGGCAACCTTATCACCGATGCCTGGCTTTCGCAGACGGCGCGGCACCAGAAGGACATGATCGACCTGGAATACGGGTCTCTGTACGGGTTCAGGCCGCTGTATTCGGCGGATTGGTACACGGACGGATACAGCCCATCAACAAAGGTTTGGTTGCATAAGCATGATCTATGGTGGGCAAAGTATATCCAGCCAGCCAAAGTAACCGCGCTGCTGAGCTGGGAAGACCTGGAGCAGTACATCCCCGATGAAAAATACTGGCCATTTCCGGAATGTACCGGAATCATTGAGGGCCGTAAGAAAGCAATCCTCTGGCAGTGGACCGGTGACCGGTTTGTTTTGCCCGGAATTTACGGCGAGAACCATAAGGCCACCGCGCTGGATTTCAATTTGTTCGACGGCACGCCTGAAGAGTGGTACGAGCTGATCGGGTTTGATCCGGGCAGTGTGCCCGTGCCGGTTGATCCGGGTAATGGCGAGGATGACGACGACGATGATGATGAGCTGCCGGTGGTCGATACTGAGTGGCAGGCGGCCATGCTGGCCGAAGCCAAGAAGCAGACGGCGCTGCTGGAGAAACTAAATGTGAAGCAGCTGAAGGATCTGATCTGATGCCGAAGCGTCCGGCGCGTCCCTGCGCTTATCCGGGGTGCCCCAACCTTGCGAGGGAGGGGGCATACTGCGCGGAGCATACGAAAGAAAAGAGGGGGGCGTATGAGAAGCAGCGGGGGGCGGCCTCCAGGCGAGGGTACGGGGCGTTGTGGCGGAAGATCAGGAAGCAGTATTTGAGCAGGCATACGCTGTGCGAGGATCCTTTTGGGATCCATGCGGAGCGCAACGAGGTAGTGGCTGCAACGGACGTGGATCACATCACACCGTTGCGGGATGGAGGCAGCAACAGCGAAGAAAATTTGCAGGCATTGTGCCATTCGTGCCATTCGAGGAAGACAGCGAGTGAGGATCATGGGTTCGGTAACTAACACTCAGAGGGTAGGGGAGGTCAAATCTCTACAGGTCTTTCTAATAGAGAC
>Ga0272443_10001351_pt1 | contig 36514 bp, 22 predicted proteins | sample SSMAcet12_FD_193581 | JGI IMG/M metagenome (GOLD analysis project Ga0272443, IMG submission 193581) | Marine sediment archaeal communities from Little Sippewissett salt marsh, Falmouth, MA, United States - SSM-Acet-12 | ecosystem: Environmental > Aquatic > Marine > Wetlands > Sediment ... | reverse complement strand
GATCCAGGGTTAGCGGTTCATCGGAATTTATTGAATTACAGAACAAATCAACAATAGTCAGAATGTTACCGCCCAGCATTTCCAGCGGCAGATGCTGAGTGTATTTATTCTCGACGCTTTTATACATGGACCGCAGAACGGCCGAGACCAGCGGCGGAAGATCGAACGATTCAACTATTTTGGCGGAACGTTCTATCAGCGCTTTCTTATCGGTCGTTTCAATATCTTCATAGCAGTTTTTAGCGACATCATGCAAATACCCAGCGACCGTGATTACACTCCTGTCGCGATCCGACATACCGAGTTTCAGACACAACTCGGAAGCGTACTTTCCGACCCGCGACGAATGATCATCCGAATTCTTTTTTTGCGAATCAATCAATGATACATACAAGCGCAGACTTTTTAAGAGCAGGTCGGTTTCCAGACGATTCGGATCGTTCTGCAGAAACAAAGATGAGGCCGAGTTGTAGAAACGAATATCGACACCGGGGGATAATTTACGCACCCGATCGATAAAACCGAAATAATCGCCGGAGATACTTTCTTTCAAAAAGATTGTTTTAAATACCCCGTTACCTATATGTTCGGTCGCCTTTTCGATTGAATCAGCGACAATTACTTTGTGAGTATCCCTCTCCAAAAGCGACTCGATCAGATTGGTTGAATAAACTTCATCGGTAACAAGGAGTATAGCCGGTTTTGCGGTTTCCTCGGGTGATTGATCGATTTCTAACCTTATTTTATCAGTATTTCCCGATTCTATAGAAATATCCGGGATTTCCAGCAGAAGATTATCTTCCAAAGAAATATCCTGACCAAGATAATATTTTGTGAGAGCGGTGTTGAGGGCTATTTCGGCGGCGATATACAACTCGATATTTTTCCCCCGGGCGGCGAATCCGAGTTCGTTTATCAGATTCTGGTCGCTTGGATTTTCGCATGCGATTTTCAGAATATTATTCTCGACATCATAATCAAACGGAAGTACTTTTCGCGCCAAAGCCAGCTTTTTCGGGATAAGAGCGGTTACGTTTTCATCGATATTCATATTCGACAGGGTAACGCCGCGACAATTGAATTGCACCTCAAGTGCTTTAACCAGATCGGCTTCATTGATATATCGATGGTACATCAACTGCGAACCGAATTTACCACCATGTGCGCGCTGACGCATAAGGGCATCTTTGATTTCCGGTTCGGTAATCAGCCCCATCTCAAGGAGAATTTCATCAAGCCGTTTCATATATATTTATTCCTGTTATCAAACTCCCGCCGGTGTTTGTTCGAGATTCGTTTCGTTTTCCATAAACCGCGAAGGATCAACGGCGCATTTCATCGCCTCGTGCGCGGTCACCATACCACTGTCAACCAGTGCCCTTAAATGATTATCCAGAAGTCGCATTCCTTTTTTCCCGCCGGTTTGCAGGGCAGTCGGAATTTGATAGGTCTTGCGTTCGCGAATCATATTGGAAATGGAAGTGTTCCTCAGTAAAAGTTCATAGGCCATAATGCGCCCATTATTATCGGCTCTTTTCAAAAGTTGTTGCGAGACGACACCAAGCAAAGAATCGGCGAGCATGATACGAATCTGTTGTTGTTTTTCGGGAGGAAAAACATCAAGAATACGATCGATCGTGGCCGAGGCGGTACAGGTGTGCAGAGTACCCATCACCAGTAAACCAACTTCGGCGGCGGTGATAGCGAGCGAGATAGTTTCGATATCGCGCATCTCACCGACCAAAATCACATTGGGATCCTCGCGCAGAGCGGCTCTCAGGCCAGAGACAAAAGTATCGGAGTGCAATCCGATTTGCCTTTGCGAAATCAGCGAATTTTTATTGGTATGGATATATTCGATCGGGTCCTCAAGCGTGATAATATGTTTTGAAAAGCCGGTGTTAATATGGTCAACCATCGCCGCCAGAGTGGTGGTCTTGCCCGAATTGGTCGGGCCGGTTACCAGAATTAGACCCGACTTGTTTTCGACAAGTTTCATCGTCGCATCGCCGAATCCAAGCGTTTTTAACTCCAGAATTTCTTCGGGAATCAAACGGACCGCGACTGCCATACCACGGTGAGTACGATAAACATTCAGACGAAAGCGACCGATATGCTCGATACCATAAGCCAGATCAAGGTCGCCGGTTTTTTCGAATTGCCGGATTTGTCCATCGGAGAGGATTTCGTAAGTAAGCTGTTTTATATCTTCGGTCGATAGAATCCGATGATGTGTCTTTTCGAGGGCACCATTCAGGCGTATCATCGGAACCGAGCCGGCATCCAGATGTAAATCGGATGCTCTGGCCGATTTCACGATTTTCAGCAGTTCGTCAATTTTGGCCATATTCTAATACCGCCCATATAGTTAACGGCGTGTATACTAATCATATCGGAGAATATTTGAATAAGTTTAAGGGGTGGGGAGAAAATGGGTTCGTTTCTGATTTTCCTAAAAAATTTAATCATCCCCCTTTTCACGTCATAGCGAGGAGTTCCCCCGATTTATCGGGGGAACGACGCGGCAATCTCTCCGCAACAATTCAAGGAACGCATCGGCCAACAAAATGGGTTCGTTTTTGATTTTTGTAAAGAATCTTTTAAAGGCTGTAGGAGCGACCCTTCCGGTCGCCCTTGTTTGAGTTATCGCAGAGATACGATCAACGAGGGCGGGGGCAAGCCCCGCCCCTACGATAGAAATCGATATTCCATCTTTATAAATGGGTTCGTTTCGCATATAATAGGGTCCCCTATTTATTATATTTCTATTTCGAATCTGCTCCTTTTTTTATGTTTCTATATAGCGGTGTAGTGTCGTGATTAACATTGATGTTGTATGGATTTCGTGATGCGGGCGTCGGGTGCGGCGACCCGACGCCACTTAATAGGAGTTGGCGCACCCTTCCTTTGTCAGGACTTCGCCCCTCACAAGGCTCAGGACTTCGCGGGGACGTACGCCAACCCCTGGTATAAGAATGTCGAAACCACTCTCTCCCGATTAAAATCGGGATCGGGACCTGCGGCACTGGTTTCGACCTGCCTGATTACCTGACGTACCCAAGAAATAATCTAAAATCACAAATTCTGTGATTCCTCTTGATTTTCCGGGAGATTTATATTTATTAAAGAGCCGGAAAAATGAATCGATGGTATAAATATCGGTTCGAAAATTTAATAATTATGGGGCAGTAGCTCAGCTGGGAGAGCACCACGTTCGCAACGTGGGGGTCGGCGGTTCGATCCCGCTCTGCTCCATTTTAAAATACCTAATGTAAAGGTGTGCTAGATGGGGAGTTAGCGGTGCCCTGTAACCCGGAATCCGCTATACCGGGATTGAATTCCCACCGGAGGCTTTACCCGCTTATTGTGCGGAAAAGGTAAGTGGTGTTGAGAGTCGGGTCCCGTACAATGTTGGCCCACTGAACCCCGCCAGGACCGGAAGGTAGCAACGGTAGGTGGTAGTCGAGATGTGTTGCGGGGTTACCTGATTGGAGCCGGCTGCTTTGGAAACCTCTGGGCGGAGGGTCAAAGGTGGGTGCGCACCATTAAATAGGATTGTTTGAAAAATCATTTGCAGGCGACAGATTCCATATCTGCCGGTCACCGATCCGCAAGGCGGATTACGTAAAGGATTTTTTTAAACAAATATTATTTGTGTCGTATCAAGTTTTAGCCAGAAAACACCGGCCCCAGCAATTCGACGATGTTATCGCTCAGGAACATGTCACCCGGACGTTAAAAAACGCCCTTAAATCGAGCCGGGTATCGTCGGGTTACCTTTTTACCGGACCGCGCGGCACCGGTAAAACGACTACGGCGCGTATTCTGGCGAAGGCGATGAATTGTACTGAGGGTCCAACCGCGACACCATGCGATAAGTGCGCCTCATGCACCGAAATAATTGCCGGTTCGTCGCTTGATGTGCTCGAAATCGATGCCGCCTCGAATACCGGGGTTGATGATATCAGAACGTTACGCGAGAATGTTCGGTACCTTCCGACTTCAGGTAAAAAAAGAATATATATCATCGACGAAGTGCACCGTCTGTCCGGTTCGGCCTTTGACGCCCTGCTTAAGACGCTCGAAGAACCGCCGGCGCATGTCGCGTTTATTTTCGCCACGACCGAGCCGCACAAAGTACCGCCGACAATCAGATCTCGTACACAGCGGTATGATTTCCATCGGGTATCGGTTTCCGATTTAAGCGCGCATATAAAGAAAATATCCGGGCTGGAAGGAATTACGATCGAAGATGACGCGCTTTATCTTCTGGCGCGTAAGGCGGATGGTTCGGTGCGGGATGCCATCTCGCTTCTGGATCAGCTATTTGCTTATGCCGGGGAAAATATCACCAGCGAAATCGTTATTGAGGCGCTGGGCTTAATCGACAATCGGTTTTATTTCGATTATATCGAAGCGATTGCGGCCCGAGATTGCGCCGCGGGACTTGAAAAGACCAAAGAACTGATTGATTCCGGTGTGGAAATACCGGAGTTCTGCGCCGGTCTGGCGCAGCATTTTCGGAACCTGCTTATATTGCAGAGTCTTGAAAACCCGGAAAAAATTCTTGAATTATCCGAATCGGAGCTGGAAGCTTATTCCAAACAGAAAAAATATTTCTCGCAGGGTGATTTGCTGAGGATGATAAAGTTTGTCAGTAATATGACGCTTGATTTAAAAAGTGGTCTTGATCCAAGATTGCTTCTGGAGACGAATACGATTAAACTGGCCAGTATGGAATCGACCGTCCTATTCGAGGATATTCTGGCGCATCTTTCCGAAGATGATGAAGTGGATGACAACAATCAGGACCGCGATCTGTTCGGGAAGTCATCGACTGTTTCCGGTCCGAAAGCAAAAATAAGTACCGAGCCGGCATCTGAACGAAAAACCGCCGAAGAAACGTCCGCCTCTTCCCGCGCAGTTAATCTTCCGATAGTACAAACCGGCTGGCCAAAATTTATCGAACATCTCAAGGGTGAAAATCCGATGCTGGCGGCGCTTTTGGCGATGGCTGAAATTATCGATGTTACCGACAATGTTATCACGGCGCGCTTTTTTAATTCCGGCGGGACAACCAAACAGGTGGTCGAAAAACCGAATCATCAGGCGGTTATACTGGCAAACCTGCGCGATTATTTTAAGACCAACCTGAAAATACAATACGAGGTTGTTCTCGATCATAAGAAAGAAGAAACAGCCAAGCCGGTGTCGGCACCGGAAAAAATAGATACCGAAAAAATCCTTCGGGAAGATCATAAACTTAAAAATATTGTAGAACATTTTGACGGCGAGATTGTCGGTAAAAAGAAAATAGAAGATTAAGATAAGGAGTAATGTCATGGGTAAAGGATCGATGGGCGGTATGATGAAGCAGCTGCAGAAGATGCAGGCGAAAATGGAGGAAATCCAGAACGAACTGGAACAGGCACGGGTTGAAGCTTCTGCCGGCGGCGGGATGGTGAAGGTTACGGTTAACGGTAAACAGGATTTGGTGGATATCAACATCGACCCGGAAGTTGTCGATCCCGAAGATGTCGAGATGCTTCAGGATTTAATTGTCGCCGCTGTTAATCAGGCCCGCCAGAAGGCGCAGGAGATGCAGGCGGAACAGATGTCGGCGCTGACCGGCGGTATGAATATTCCGGGTATGAATCTACCGTTTTAAATTATTATGCTTAAGTCGGCGGAATCGGTAGAAAAACTAATTAATCTGCTCGCCCGGCTTCCGGGTATCGGGCGGAAATCGGCCGGACGGCTGGCCTTCCATCTCTTAAAAATTCACAAGGAAGAAGCGTTCGAACTGGCCGATGCTATTCGTGATGTCAAGGAAAGGGTCGGTTTTTGTTCGGTATGTTACAGTATTTCCGAAAATGATCCTTGTCATATCTGCTCCGACCCGAATCGCCTTAACGATACGATTTGCGTGCTGGAAGAAAGTGTCGATCTGGCCGCGATGGAAAAAGCGGAGGGGTACAATGGATTGTACCATATTTTATGCGGACGTATATCGCCGCTGGACGGGATCGGCCCCGATGATTTGAAAATCAAGGAACTCCTCGGTCGTATCGACGGTGATGTCAAAGAGGTGATAATCGCCACCAATCCGAATGTCGAAGGTGAGGCGACCGCGCTTTATCTGGCCAAACTGCTGAAACCGCTTAATGTAAAAGTCACCCGCATCGCTCGTGGTCTGCCGGTTGGGAGTGATCTTGAATATGCCGACGGGGTGACCTTATCCCGGGCGCTTGAAGGACGACAGGAACTTTGATTTATTCGGCATGAGTAAATATTTCGCCAACAAAAATGATCTTCTCGATTCACAGGTTAATATCGTTATAATAATTATCGCGGTTGTTTTATTTTTAATCCCGGTTGTACTATCGGGTATGACAGAAAACAACTGGGGGATCAATCAGGTTAGTTACCTATCGCCGGTTTTGTACTATGTCTGGCTGATGTTAGCAGTCGCGGCGCTGGTGTTGTTATTTATAGTGCCGCCGCGACATTTTATCGCGGAGTGGATGTCATCCTATTTCTGGGGCGAGAAAAAACTAATCGGGCGGTCGCTTTTTATCCTGCTGATGTTAGTGATTTTCGTTGTCCTTCGTTTTGATGCGCACTTTTACGGCAACGGTTATATCCGGGTCTCAAATTTTACGCAGAGGACAATCCCGATATTCAAATGGTTTGAATATGGGGGTACAGTCTTGCCGTACTTCTATTTCATCATAATTAAATCGTTCATTGGCGACGCAATAAAAGCGGCCTTTTATGCCTATCAATCATTGGCGTTTATATCCGGTGTGGTATATTTGATATTTTCATTTAAAATCTCTGCACTGCTGGGCGAAAACAATAACGACCGACTGGCGGTATTTTTAATGATATTACTCTCCGGACTGACTTTGTTTTTCTTTGGAATGGTTGAGAATGCCCCGCTGATTCTGGCGTTGTTTCTTATCCTTATTTATTACCTGTTGCTACTGAACGGTGACCGGGGGAAAAAGTATCTCCTTTATATCTGGATAATAACGGTGATCGGTTTGTTTTTTGATATTCGGTTTATAACCGTATTGCCGGTGGTTGTTTATCTTAGCAGTATAAACCTGATTAAGCGAACCAGAATCGGTTCGTTTTTCGGCTATCTGACATCCTTTATGGTAATTCTGGTTGCGCTGGCTGTTTTGTATTTAAAGGCGGTTGATAATCTTGGTTTGCAGGATACAATTTTGTTTTTCAGCGGCAAATCGCCGGAGATGAATTACTCGATTTTAAGCGGCAAACATCTGCTTGATATATTTAACCTGCTATATCTTCTTGTACCGTTGTTTCCGGTTTTTCTTTTCGCAATTATCCGAGGATGTACTATCTTTCGGGCCGATATTAATTTTCGTTCGTTTTATCTTCTGACATTGCCGCAGGTTATATACTTATTTATAATCGACCCCAAGAATGGAATGGCGCGTGACATCAATATTTATGGGCCTTTGCTGGTTGGTTTTATTTTTCTGGGGATACAGGCATTGTTATTACTAAAACGTGATTTTGCACTATCGAAGAATATTTTTATGGCCCTCTCCCCGGCTTTATTTGTTTTGATTCTACCAATGTTTATCATTCATCTGACTCCCGGAAAATCAATGGATTATCTTGATGGCTATCTCAGGTACAATGAAACCAAGTACGAAGCGGCGTTGTATGCTTTCCGGGATTATTATATCGTGACCGAGCAGGACAGTCTGGCGATTCTCAGGGAAAAAGCGATTCCGGCCAAGGCACCGGGGGTTCTGGAGTCGAATATTGTCGATGATCTATACGCGCATGACCGTATCGATGAGGCTTTCGAATATGCTCTGCGACTGGTTGAACGGTATCCGTACAATGCCATCTACCACATGCAGAAAGGTAACCTTCTGAAATATTACAAAAAACCAATCGACGCCGAAAAGGAATACAAAACCGCTCTACAGCTTGATCCCTATAGTATGGATATTTATCATTTCCTATCGGAATTATACCGCGATTTAAAAATGGATGCGAAATGTTATGAAAATCTACAGAAAGCGCTGTCAATCGATCCTAAAAGCACCTTGATTCTGACCGACCTGGTTACTTATTACTACCGGGCCAAACAGCTTAAGAAGGTTGATAGTATCAGCAATGTGGTGATTGAACTTGATCCTGAGGAAGCTTATCCGTATATGTTCAAAGGTCTGGTGGCGGAAGCGGGCGGTCGGGATAAGGATGCAGTAAATCATTATGAAAAATTCATTGAACTCGGGGAAGGTTTACCCGATATAATCCCGATTCGTAAACGGCTAAATAATCTTGTCCTTGAAATGCGGGACTCGACCGCTTCGGAATAAATTACTTTACAATTTGATATTCGCCGTCACCGGGTAAGACATCATTCAATAATTCGATATTTATATAAGCGCTGATTTTATTATCGGTTTCATCGAAGTAATCGGTATCGGCTGAAAAATTATCGATATATTTGGCGACAATCAAATTCGAGGCATAATCATACAGACCGATTTCATTTTTATCCAGCTTAATTCCATAGCGGAAAAACTTATTAATCCTCTCTGTCGGGTATTGTTCCTTATATAGCATCGATATTTTGTCATCCAATTCAGGTATCCGATCGAACAGTATAGAGACACTCGGTTCATTATCTTTACCGGCGGTATATTGCACATTTAACCATTCCTTCGAAACCGATATAACGAGTCCATCTTCGTTAATCAATTCCCGGTCGGTAAATATGTCGCCGGGACGGATCGAACCCTCATTTGATTTGTCACGGGTGGCATAAAGCAGAAAATCGGCATTAAACGTATCCCAATCCTGATCCAGGTAACCGGCTATCCGGCTTTTTATTGTATCGATTGGTAATTCGGTAATATATCGATAATTACCCGATAAGGAACGATACAACTCAAAAAAGCGCTCCATACTCAGTTTGGCCCATAGATATTCGGCCAGACAGGCGCCGACCGGGGATGTCAGGTCGCCGCCTTCACCGCTTTCATTATCATGATTATCAAATAGCGAGTCGGCTTCGAGTATCCCATATTTTAGTATATAGGCACCAAAATCACAGACAACCTCGGGAGACCTTTGCCAGCGGCCCCCTAAATAAGCGGCGGCGCTTTTTTGGAGTATAGGAACGGTACATAGCGGAAGGGTCTGGAGTTTGAAATTAATCAACTGCATCGCCACGGTGTAATAATGCGGCATCAAGCTGGTTATGACGGCATCCGAGGCGGGATCATAGACACCTCGTTCTTTTTTGCCTGACAGCAATTCGACTTCATACGGACTTTTACAAAGGTAGTAGTCGATTTTCATCTCTTCCAGTAATTTTAATCGTTCATCCGGGATAGATAATTTTTTCGCGATTTTTTCGACATAACGATCCAGCGACTCGGCAGCGATGTCATTATAGTAAGCATCGCGGACAGGACTAATATAATATCGGAAATAGCGGGACTGGTAAAAATTCCAGTCGCGGGCGTAATAATCGCGGGGTGTGATGAGCCAGAAATAATTGTCGGTTTTGGCGGTAAAATAATAATGTGAAATATTGTCTTTCTTCTTTCCGCCTTTTTCCGTTTCAAATTTCCATCGAAATATTTGCGAGTCGATAATGGCGACAGAATGGACTCCCTGGGTTATGTATTTTCGCATTTTTTCGAAATCATAAATTACCGGGGATGTACAGTCTATTTTTACGCCAATATTTTCATACTCTATTCCCAGACGATTGGCACGGGCGAAGCTTGACGGCTCCCACAAACCACAGGCCGATTCATAATTTCCGGACAACACCAAATCGAAATAATAATTTATGGTTTCGTTCGATAACCGTTGCCCCAATGATTTCGCAGATAACGGATTACTCAGGATTATCAAAAATATCCAGCCGATTATAACAACTTTGTACAGGCGCGCGGAAATCATATTAATTGTCCTTTAAAAATCGGTTTATAGCTTTAAGTAACTATAATATAGGCATGGTCGAATAAAAGTCCAGAATATAAAAAAGCCCCGCACCGGGCGGGGCTTAAAACATAAGGTTTTTTCGTGTTAAAAGGCGAGACCGGCCGAGAAACGATGCACCGAGTCGAACCGTCCGAAACTAACCCAGGCATAATCCATCGAAAGCTGGGTTCCTTCGGTTATATTGGTTTTGAATCCGGCGCCTAATCCCAGACCTTCTTCTTCATAATTCAGTTTATATCCGCCGCGCAGGAAATACTTATCCTGCCAGTCGAATTCGGTTCCGAAAGAACCTTGCTGAAGGTTATCATTGGGATGTTTGGCCTCTATTGCAAAAGTCATTCTGGCATCATCGTTAAAATCCCAGTCATAAGCCATACCAACACGGAATGTCAGCGGCAGGTCGTAAGGATCAACTTTTAATTGACCATTATAGGTATCCTGGTTACCATCGTCAGGATCGGGAGAATACTCGATATCGAGATCCGGTCCGCTGAAAGTCATCTCAGGTCCCATGTTGGAAATATTCATAGCCAGACGAAGAGATTTGAATCCGGTATAAAGCATAGTGCCGAAATCAAATGCAAAGCCGCTGGCATCCTCGCGATAAATACTCTCACCGATATACTTAAAACTCATACCGAATGAAAACTGTGTCGTCAACATCCGCGCATAACTCAACTGTAAGGCGTACGATGAAGCGGAATAAGTATCGCCGGTACCTTCCGGTTCTTCGATAGTGGTTATTTCCTGATCCCCCATCGATAAAACCGTCACCGAGGCACCGAAAACACCCCAATCCTCAAAACGTTTCGCGTAGGCCGCATAGTTGAGGCTGACATCGGTAATATAGTTAACGTATGTAAAAGCGGCCTGGCTGTTTTGAATATATGTCAGACCGGCGGGATTCCAATACATTGCGTAAATATCGTCCGCCATGGCGGCACTGGCTTCGCCGAGGCCATGATAACGAGCGCCGACACCTATTTTAAGGAATTGTGCGCCGGCCGTACCGACCTTGGTAAAGTCGTCAGCCATCAGAGTCCCACCCAGAAGGACGAAAGTCATAATAAATAATATTATTTTTTTCATAGCCTCTCTCCTACTTTATCACCGCAAAGCGTCCGACGTGGTTGCCATATTTGGAATCGACATGATATAGATAGACTCCCGAGGCGATACCGAGACCATCCTCGGAAAGCATATCCCATTCGACGGTTCCATCTACGTCGTTATTTTTTAACGTATTTACCAAATCACCGCTGAGGGTATAAATGCGAATAGTGCATTGGTCGGGTAAATTGGTAAACTGTATATTATGATCATATTTACTTCGTTCCCAGGCGGCACGACCCAGATACGGATCGGGTACCACGCGGATATTTTTCAAATCCGCTTGAGCCGATGAATAATTAACACCATCAGCCTTAAAACTGAAAACATCGTCGGCACCATTAACCGGAGCGCCTTCGACAGTGAAAACATCACCAACGGCATAATTCAGATCGAGGGTATCGAGCCGGAAGAACCAGGTGTGATTATAGGGGAAACCTTCCGGATGGGCATTGCCGTCATAAGGAATATCAACAATGACAATGTAATCTTTCTCATCCGGCTCCCAAATCTGGTCGAAATCCTGGTCATAAATTTCGGCGATAACCTGATAACCGAGAGTGGTGTTCCAGACCTCGAACGGCAGACTCATCGGCGTGACATCATCCCAGAACCAATAACCCTGCGAACCGGTTGCGGTAAAGCGTAGTTCATAGGTAGAGCGGAAATGTTTGTCGGAACCGAGCGGATAACCAAAAGTCTCTCCCATGGTACCATAAAAGTAACCATAATGAAGAGTGGTGTCACCGGCGGTTGCAAATTCCGTCTGCGCCCACGAGCGCGGGACACGGTCACCATTGCGGACAACCATCCTGATACCTTCGACAACTTCATACATATCCGGATCACCGGTATAAGTTGTCTGATCCTGAAGCAAATAGGTGGTATCTCCGGTTGTCTCATCGACCCGGATCACATGCCAGTAGGTTACGATATCGGTTTCGGTAAAGATTACGGCGTAATTTTCGCCGAGAATCTCCGACTCATCGAAAACAATCGGATAAATGACACCATCAGAAATTTTACCTCCGGCGGTATTGATATGCTGGATCGATTCATATGCATCGTAAAAACCGGCCGGATCGGACCTCGGAACTACCCGAACAACATTGGCATCGGAACCGGGGGTTCCAAAACCGTTCTGCAGTGCGTCGATAGGTACCGAAGTATCACCGCCATCATAGGCCACCAGACAATACCAATACTCCATGCCATTAAGCAAATTAGCGCTATCAATATACGTGTGCTGAATGGGATCGCCGTAACTTTCAATTTGATATGCGGTTAGCGGTAGATAATCTATATCCAGACAGGTACTAGTGTTATTTCTGTCTTCAAAACCCCAGGTATATCCCTGGTCGTCGGAACGATACAATTTATATCCCTTAAAATCGGCGACTCCGCTAAGCGGGTCAATATCGACTTCAGACGTATCGCCCCAGCTTAAATATACTTTTTTATTACCGACACGAGCATTCAACACCGGTGTTGCCGGCGGCTGCGGGCCGACAAAATAATTATCATACAATGTTTGCGCGGTAGCCGCGTTGGCGTAGAAATCTTCCGTATCGGCCCCGGCAATTAATGCAACAACAACTCTAACAGTCGAATCGGCCATTAAATTGATACCGCGCGTGCACTGCAGATAGTACTGATCGCGGGGCGACAGCGACGTATCGAATTGGGTCGTATTAATCAAATCGTACCGGGCCGGATCCTCGATATCGGAAACATCTTCCCACTGTCCGGTGCGGAACGATGTCATACCACCGCCGCCGGGACTTTCGAGGTATTTGGTTCCCATGATTCCGGTTCTGACACCGGCTCCCCAGCCAACATCGTAACTATCTTCGTCATATGTCCAGGCCAGATTTTCGGTGCTGTCGAAAGCGACCATGTCGCCGAGACGACCGTTCTCGCCGGTTCCGTCGGGACCACCAACATCGATATCGCTGTAAAGAGCGAAAGCGAAGTCGGTATAATCCTCACCGGAAACGTTGGTGATTTCAAGAATCACGAAGAGTATATCTTCATTATAGCAATAATTCCACTGACAGATCGTCTGGGATAATTCCAGACCAAGTGTAGTCGGGCCAATGCCGTCCTCGAAACGAACAAACGACTGCTGTAGCCCGGTCGGCCCACCGGGTAGAAATGAATCGATACTGGTGGCATATATTTGATTGTACACCCAACCAGCACTGTCGGGATTATAAACGCGCCAGCCATAGGCCGGATTGCTTAATCCATAACCGACGGTATCGGTGACATCATAGTTGTACGTAGTCGGATCGGTCGACAGCCTGATACCGTAAGTCTGTGACCCCGAAACCAGCGACGGAATCGGAGTGAAATCCTCATCGGAATTGGCAACGATAGTATCTCCCAAAGGTGTTACACAACCCATCCAGAACATCATCTCACCGATGTAGTTATGACCGGAATTTTTCGGCCACTCACCGGAAGGCAGTTCGTAGGGATAGCTGTAACCACCGATGTAACCCCAGTTATCGACCGTAGTAACGATATTGCCTTTATCGTGGGTAATGCGATCGATAACCTCCGGCGACGGATAGGCTGATTCCGAAGTTTTGGCCTGAAGATTACCCGCTGCCGTAAAAAGCAGCAGGATAAAAATCAGCCCTATGCATCTTGCAAGTATAAGTTTTCTTTCCATGCCTTAACCTCTTAGAAATTAAATTCCAGCCCAAGTCTTACGGTGCGGGGGGCTGTGTAATTCTGGGGATCTTTAGCAATTAATTTATAATAATCATCAACGATTGCGGCGGTCAACGGACCTTCACCATCCGGATCAACACCACTGGAGTATCTTATATTGTTAACATCCGGTTCGCCGGTATTGGTATAAACATTTACGATATTCCGGCGATCAAAGAGGTTGGTAACCTCAATAAAGAATGAGAAGAAAGTATTCTTTCTCGAGAAATATATATCTTTATTGAATCTCATATCAACCGAATATGTGGCCGGCATCCTTGCTCCATTAAGAGCGCCCAACCGAATACCATTATCGTCGGTTAGGGTATAAGGAAGACCGGAACCGTAATGCGCGTCAACGCTAAGTCCCCAGGCATCGGGCAGCGGGATACCGAACAGGCTTCCCTGCCATCCGCGAGGTGTCCGGTAGTTGACATTCATATGGGCCGAGTGTCTCTGGTCGAATGATAACGGATACTCGTTAACCGGAAGTACGGTATCGGTCGTATTGGCGATATATGAATAGTAACCATCATAGGCTGATGAAGAATTACCCTTGGCAATCATATAACTATAAACAAGAGAACCGAAGAGATTACCTCGTGCAACCTTCTCCAAAGTAATATCGACACCCTTAACCGAGCCGTAATCTTCATTTACGAACTGGGTTACCGGAGAAGTAATACTACCGGCATTGTCCGGATCGACAGCGACACGAGTCGCGATAAGATTTTCGATATCCTTATAATATACCGTCACATCAAGACGAACATCCTGATTTATCATATGATTCAGGCCGAGTTCGTACGCGATGGTCTTTTCGGCCTCAAGATCGGGATTTCCAACCAGCGGCAATCCGGAACTGAGGTTGGCATCAAGATTGGTATACATATAAATGTAATTGGGTACCTGGAAGAAGTAACCGTAATTGAATCTGATGACCGAATTTTCGGAGATCGGATGAGAGACACCCAAACGAGGCGAAATCTGTGATTTCGATTTGGATTTGGCGGTCGTCGTCGTCGTATCATAAATATTGGGATAATAGTCGACCTCGGAATGGAAATAATCCCATCTTATACCGGCATTAATGATAAAGTCTTTTAACTCCAGTTTATCCTGAGCATAAATCGAAGCATAAATCGGGGTCTGATCATATTTTTCGCCGTAAGGAGAACTGTTGAAAAACTGTTTTTCATCCCAGGTAATTTCGTACCCACGATATTCAGCTCCGGCACGAATCTGGTTAAACTTATTAATCTGACTGGTATAGTTCAGAAGAAAAGCATTATACTCGGTCGAACGGCGATGATAAATCGGCACGAAGTCATCACCGGCGGTATACCCCGTATAATAGTATAGTGAATCATCAGCCTGATAATTATCATCATCGATAGTACCATTATAAATACCATTCGAGTCAACCGAATATCCCGGCCACTGATCCCAATAAGTATCGAACAGATGTTCGGGAGCACGTTTACTTTTGGTAAAGAAATGGTTGTAGGAAAAACCGAGAATTGTTTTCTCGCTTATATTATAGTGACCCTTTAAACCGTATAAATAAGATTCCGTTTTAGAGATACCGAGTCCGTCGAGATTAAAATCATACGAATAGCCGTTGCCATCGATATGGTCATAAACCTGTGATTCACCGGTATAATAACTTCCGGTCGCCGTCAAATTCATATTGGGTGACGGCTGGAATGAAAATTTACCGGACTGGGTGTAACGCTCCTGTTCATTGTGCGGAAGATAACCGCCATTGCGGAGATACTCACCGGCAATGAAGAATGTCGATTTGAAACCCAGATTGAACGGAACCGGTCCCGACAGGTTATAACTGACGGCGTTGTTATCGATTCGTTCCAGAGAACCGAACTCGCCGGTATTCACATCATATTTGGATGACGCACCATCATAAAATTTTAACTTGCCGTGGTAGTCACCGGTACCGGTTTTAGTTACCGCATTAACAATACCGGAAAGCGCTTCACCATACTCGGCCGGGAAACCGCCCGAAGTCAGGTTAATCTCTTCAAGAGCATCAGGCATAATACGGATTCCGGCTTCACCGGCAAAAGGATCCTGAACCGAATAGCCATCATAAAAATAGGTTACGGTTCCGGAACGACCGCCTCTGACGTGCAGATCATTATTGTGGTCAACAACGGTTCCCGCCATGTTGGCAATGATACCCTGAACGGTAATCGTGTTCGGCATAAATGAAAGACGATCAGCCGTCATTATCGAACGTGTTGCGGTCATATCCTTTTGAATCGCAGGTCTTTCCGCATAAACTTTTACCTGTCGGTCGAGAGGCATATTGACCTGACCAATTTCGAAATCAACCGGGGTCGTCAAATCCAACAAGACTCGAACATTTTCCTTTTCAATAGTCTGATAACCCATACTTGAAATTGTAACGGTATAGGTTCCGGCGGGAAGATTAATAATGAAGTACTCGCCATCAACATCGGTCTGGGTTGCAATATCGGTTCCGATAATGCGAACTGTTGCTCCGGGTATCGGATTATCCGAATCCGCATCAACAACGACACCGGCGATTTTGCCTGTTGTCCCCGCAATAATAAGGACCGGCAGAAGCAGTAACAAAAGAAGTACCGCTCCCAATAAGTACATTCGATTGATTGATTTCAAGACTATTCCTCCGCGTAAAGTATTTGTATTCTGAATACGAGTCACAATTTATGTTTATTCTTTATCAACATTTTTATCGGCACACCTATAGAAAACCTTGACCGATTTAGAACTCTCATTATTAAATATCGACTAATCCAAAACGAACTTTAATGGTCTTTAACATCCAACATGATGCCTATGGCGATATTCCGGGATGATTAGTGACTTTGATACAAAGATACAAATAATTTGGCGTTCTTCCCTCTATAACAGTCAAGTTTTACAGGAATTTCCCGATAAATTCATTGATATAGTTATAAACCGGTCCCTGGTTACTTAGCTGATATACCTATAGCTATTTCCGGCCGGGCTGCTGATATAGTGACGAAAAGAGCGTGGATGCCATATAAAGGATCAAGATTTATCTTAATACTGCTTTTGCTGGCGGCCATAATCGCAATGGCAGGAGAAGCGTCGGCAAATTCTATAAAACTGGCTATTGTCTATTCTGACAGCTTAAAACCGACGCTGAGAACGATTAAAGGATTCAGAAGCACAATCAACAAACATCACGATGGCACGGTTTATTTCGAGCATTTACTGACGACCGATGTTAATGAAATAGAAGGACAAATCGCCGAAATAAAAAAGAATAATCCGGTATTAATAATGACCGTCGGCTCATATGCCACTGAAATTATCTCTAATCGCATAAAAGACAAACCGATTATATTCTCAGCGGTCCTAAATCCGGAAACTTCCGGTTTTGTCGAATCATTGCATCGCCCGGGCGGAAATATTACCGGCTCCTCGCTGGATATACCACCTGATATTCAATTCAAGTATTTCAAGCGGGTAATAAAAGATTTAAAAAGTATCGGCGTTCTCTATTCGGATGAGACCGCCAATTTAATTCCCCCGGCCAAGGTTCTTGCACAACAGGCCGGTCTGAAACTGCATGCCATCAGGATTACCACCCCCAAAGATATCCCTGATGCGCTTGAAACTTTGAATACACAGGTAGAAGCCATCTGGTCGGTTGCCGATGCCAACATTTATTCACCCCGTTCGACACGATTCATTCTATTGAATACGCTTCGAAGCGCTAAACCGTTCATGGGTTTTTCCAAGAACCTGGTCGAATCGGGTGCCCTGTTTGCTCTTGATTACGATTATAAGGATATCGGCCGGCAGTCCGGCAAGATTGCTTTGGAAGTTCTTTCGGGCAAGCCGCCGGGATCGATTCCGGTAGCGGTTCCCGGAATAATCTGGTTCCACTACAACGAAAAAACGGCCGACCATATTCATGTCTCTATCCCCGAGGATCTAGCCGCGGTAGCCAAGGAGGTTTACAGATGAGCCTCTTTGCCACAATCAGCAGGTTCGCTCTTCGTGAGAAGTTTGTCGTTGTTGTCTCACTGGTTATTATTACCAGTATGCTGATTATCAGCGGCTATGTTATTAAGCGACAAAACGAAATTTATCGGATTGAACTTGAAAAACGGGCCCGGGCGATGGTCGCGAATCTTGCCTACAATTCCGAGTTTGGTGTCATTTTGGAATCCAAATCGGAACTGGGTAATTTGATTACGGGTGTTATGCGGACCGATGACATCATCTACGTAGTCATCACCGCTGAGGACGGCCGTATCCTGGCCGAAATCGGGGATGACCTTAGTTGTGACGCCAAAGAAATTTCTATTGAACGGGAAAATCCTGATGACGCCGGTAAATTCGAAATGGTTCAGTTTGTTGATAATAGCGGTACCGAATTTATAGAATTCGGGCATCCGATCGAAACGATTCGACAATCGATTTCTCGGGAAAATCTCGGAGCCGTCTCCGGCCTTGAAGCGGGAATCGATGATAACAATGTCGAGGTTATCGGACAGGTCCGGGTGGGATTGACACTGGCCAGCCTGCATCGTGAGATTAACAAATCACAAACTGCCGCTATTCTTCTGACACTCGTTGTGGTTATTTCTGCGATTATCATAATGACCGCTTTCGTCCGGGTAATAACCCGCCCGATCGAATCACTGGTTGAGATCACCGACCAGATATCCAAAGGTGATTTGAACCGGGTAGTGGAAATCGAGCGCAGTGATGAGATTGGATTATTGGCAGAGTCATTCAACCGAATGATTGAGTCGCTGAAAAAATCTCAGATGGAGATAGAAGAATACAACCGGACGCTCGAGGAAAAAATAATAGATCGTACATCCGAACTTGAAGATGCCCAGGCGCAGTTGATTCAATCAGAAAAGATGGCGGCCATCGGGCAGCTTGCGGCCGGTGTCGCCCATGAACTTAATAATCCGCTTGGCGGCATCCTTGGATATGCTCAGTTTAACCTGGAGAAAATCCAGGATAAGGAAGCATCCAATATAACCGATAAAGACCTTAAATCGTATAAACGTTATCTTAAAGATATCGAAATGCAGACAAGGCGCTGCAAAGCGATTGTCCAGAACCTGCTAAAATTTTCACGGACTTCGCAGACGGTTGATTTTTCCGATACCGATGTCAATGCGGTTCTTGATGATACGTTGACATTTATGGAACACCAGTTGATGATTAACAAGATATCGCTGAAGAAAGATTTTAGCGGCAATCTGCCGATGATAATGGGCAATCCGAGTCAGTTGCAGCAGGTATTTACCAATATTATCATAAACGCCATGCATGCTTCCGAAGCCGACTCTGAAATAGCGGTCGCAACCAGATTTTCGCCGCCGCTGGGTGAATTCTCCGGATCGGTCGAAATATCCATTGCCGACCATGGCCAGGGTATCAGTGAAGAAAATATGAAGAAAATTTTCGAGCCGTTTTTCACTACCAAAGAGGTCGGAAAAGGGACCGGATTGGGCCTGTCGGTCAGTTACGGAATTATTAAGGAACATGGCGGTGAGATAAAGGTGAATTCCACGCCGGGTGAAGGAACTGTTTTCATTATTATAATCCCGCTGGAGAAAAAGGGCGCTCCGGCCGACAAAACAGTATAGACTCGCTGTCTGAAAGAATTAACATAATGAGTGCTACGGCAACAAAGAGTATTTTAATAGTTGATGATGAAGAAGTAATGCGGGAATTTCTGGCTGAAATTCTCGAAGATTTTACTATCGCTAAGGCCTGCGATGGCGAAGAGGCGGTTAATAAAATCAGGTGCGAAAAGTATGACCTGGTTATAACCGATATGAAAATGCCGGGGATTTCGGGCGAGGAAGTTGTAAAATTCGCAAGAGATTATAGTCCCGAAACTGAAATAATAGTAATCTCCGGATATTCATCGCTGTCTTCGGTAAGCAATACACTGGGACACGGTGTCAAGGCATTTTTATCGAAGCCTTTCACTATTAAACAGATTAGAGCCGAAGTGGAGAAAATTTTTAGATCCGGCGACTTCACCCAAACGGGAGGTATCAGGATTGGCGACGAAACCTAAGATATTAGTCGTGGATGATACCGAGGTTATCCGTCAATTTCTTGAAGAGGTATTGACCGACATCGGCTTTGAGGTTGATCTTGCCGAGGACGGTCAGGCCGGTTATAAACTGGCGCTCAAGGGTAACTATGCACTGGTGTTAAGTGATGTCCATATGCCCGTAATGAATGGTGAAGAAATGGTCCGGAAAATTAAGGAGTCGAAACCGGAAATTCCGATTATTATGACCGATTCATATCCCGACAAGTTGGCCCAAAAAGCGGCCCGGGCGGGGGCATTGTGCTGTCTGGCGAAACCTTTTGATTTGGTCGAACTCAGACAGTTGATTAATAAGATAGTCAAAACGCAGGAGGCTTCAGCATCGTGACGAATTCACTCGAAAAAGATAGCCGCCCGGCGAAAATTCTGGTTGTTGACGACGAAGAGATCGTTCTCTTCCTCGCTCGTGATGCCTTAGAGGATGCCGGATATGAAATTAAACTTGCCGGCGGAGGCCTGCAGGCGATTGAGATACTCGAAAAAGAATATTTTGACTTTATTCTGACCGATATCAGGATGCCGGGCTGTGATGGCCTGGAATTATCGCGCAAGGCGCGCGAGATTAATCCGTCAATCGGTATTATCTTTATGACCGGTTACGCCAATCTGAATACGGCTAAAGATGCTATCAAAGAAGGCGCTTTTGACTATATAATGAAACCGTTCGAACTGAATGAAATCAGGCAGGCGGTAAAAAATGCGGTTAATAAAAAGCAAAATGTAGCGGAAAAAACTTTATCCAACGAATTGAACCGCCTTTCCGATTTAAATCAGCTGATGTACACTATCTCTGATCGCCAGTCGCTGATGCGTCTGTCACTCGGTTTTGCTTTGCTTCAGGGTAAAGCGGAACATGGAAGTATAATATTTAAAAGCAGTATCGAAAATGAAATCGGCATTATCGCCACCAATGAATCGATAGATAAAGATTTCGATGAGTCCTTCATATCATTTAAGAAAGACTATTTCGCGGTCGAAACGAAGGCGATGAATGCGCCGTTTATGATTAATAAAATCGACGAACATCCGCTATATCAGGAATTCAGTGATGAAGCGATGTCGTCGTTTCTTATCCCCGGCTGGTATACCGAAGATTTCCAACTGGCTAATATCGCTTTAAAGCGCGGACCGAAATTGTATGGTTTGCTTATTTTGGGGTATCGTAAAGATTCGGGACATCCCAAAGAAAGCGAATTGAAACTTCTCAATATTACGACCAGCCAGATGGCTATTTCGCTGGAAAATATTATCCTGCTGGAAGAAAGCCGCGATGCTTACCGACGACTAAAAGATTTGCAAAGTGAGACGATTCAACTGGAAAAAATGGCTACTAAAGGCCAGATGTCGGCCGAGATTGGACATGAGTTAAATAACTACTTAGGCGTCGTTACCGGAAACCTGTCGCTGATGCAGCATCATCTGGAAGGGCAAAATTACAGCGAACTCGGTCGATATATGAAAGCGATATCGAGTAATCTTGACAGTATTAAAAATTTCACCAATAGTCTGGTTGATTTTTCCGGTATAAAATCGGTTTATGAAAACAGTGATATCAACGGATTAATCGGCGATGTTATCGATTACCTGATAGTCCAGTCGCGATTTTTAAATATCGATGTTCAGTTCAACAAATCCGATATGCCGATATTCACTTATGCCGATCCCAGCCAGTTGCAGCAGTTACTTTATAATCTGATAAACAACGCGGCTGATGCAACTCTTGAGTGCGAAGATAACACCGAGAAACAGATAACGGTAACAACCGAATTCTCAACAGAGGACAACAGTTTCACTATTGCGGTCGCCGATAACGGGGTTGGAATCGACGCGGCTCAAATCGACAAAGTTCTCAATGAACGCTTCACTACCAAAAAAACCGGGCATGGATTCGGTCTTCTTGTAGTAAGACGTATCATAGAAAACCATAAGGGTAAGTTTAATATCAAATCGGCTACCGGCAAGGGAACTACGATAGCAATAAATTTCCCGGTTCAGACGGAAGCGGATGAATCCGAATCTGAAACTGCCGAACCGGTCGAAATCCTGGAAAAAGTCGCTCGATAGAAATATCGAAAATTTAATTTTTAAGAAGGCGCGGTTATCGCGCCTTTTTCTTTACTATAACTCTGGTTCCCGCTACACGATCGCCAAAACGTGCCCGCTCAGGAGAACCGAGAATTAATACAATGCCCAATATATTGAAAGCCGGAAGAGAATCGACGACTCGTAAAATATTCCTGATAAAAGCTTGTTTAAGGCCTGAATTATGACCATCGACCCCGACCACGTGCAGGCCGATGAGTTTTTTGCCTATCGTGGCACCCCAAAAACCTTCCGAAAGCACAAAATACAGAAAAATAACGACCAAAAATATTATACAAAGCGGGTCGGTTATAAAATATCCCCGGTTCCATAAATGTTGATCGACAGACATTATCCATACACCCTTTACCAGTTTGGTTAACGGGAAAAAGACAATACTCAGGATTATAAAATCAATTACCAAGGCGACAAACCTCTGCCCCAGACCGGCATATTGGAATTGGTTTTTAGGTGAAGATATATTCATTGTTTGAATATTATCAAATAGAATGGGAGAATACAATTGTTTTTGGAACTATAATGATATTGTCGCATTCGATACATAATAAAAGGGGCGGGCCATTTTCGGCCCGCCCCTTTTATTATTCGCCTATACAGAGATATTAGTAGATCCAGGGCAAATAATATCTGTCAACGCAGAAATAACCCGAAGTTGTAGTGGTCAAATCAACCGTGAACTCAATTATATCACAGTTCAAATAATTATAATAATAGGTGTTATCAACCCTGACAGTATAAATATCGGGCGGAAGATTGGTGATTTCGTAGAATAAATCAAATATACAGATACAGTCGCATCCACCGCCTATATCCAAACTCTCGGTTTCGGTTATGGTGATGATATTATCGTCAAAACTAAAATCGACCATAATCGTATCGGGACAGCAGTTAAAAACATCATTAATGTGCGATAGCGACAATGTCCCGGAACCGTCGTACTCATAGACAATACAATCTTCCTCGAGATCATCTTTATCCGCTACCGTCTTGCACCCGACAATATCGGTCAGATTACCCGATACGGCGTTTTCGTATCCCCAGGGATAATGATACCGATAAACGCAATGACTGCCGGACGGTGTTGACGATAAGTCAATTGTGAATTCAAGGGGTTCGTCTTCAGGATTAAGGCATAGCTCGACAAACCGAACAATATAAACCTGCGGTTGAATATCGGTAAGTTCGTAGTAAACGTCAAACAGGCATAAGCAATCGCAAGGACCGAGCGAATCGTACGTTTCACTCTCAGTAATAATAATGATGCTGTCATCGATAGTAATATTGGCGCAGATAACCGGACAACAATTAAAGGCGGCATTAATATGATTTAAAATCAGCACACTCTCCCCGTCATACGAATACTCGGCGCAATCTTCGTTCAACGATGGATCATCCTTTGCTCCATCATACAGTCTGCATCCGAAATTGCCGGTCATACGACCGCCTGCCCCATATTCGAAATCCCAGGGATAATAATCGCGCTGGAGACAAAAGTCTCCTTCTGTACCGATTGATAAATCCACCGTAAATACGAGCGGATCATCGGTTTCCCACAAATACAGTTCCTCCACCTGTATCGTATATTCGCCCGGCGGCAGGTTTATAATTTCATAATCGACATCAAACAGGCACAAACAGTAACACGGCCCCAGCGTGTCATCGTAAATTTCATTCTCGACTATAGTTATGATATTGTCCTCGATAGTGATATCGGCAACAATCTCGCCCGGGCAGCAATTGAATCCGGCGTTGATATGTTTAAGTGTAAGAACTCCGTCTCCGTCGTAAGAATAACTAATACAATCCATCTCCGGCGGATAGCTTTCATCCTTTGCTCCCCCTTCAAAAGTCTTACAACCGCCGAAGGAAATAACACTCGCCAAGGGATCCCCCGGTCCGGGAGGACAGTCCGGTGCGGAACCGCTAAGATACAGATATGAGATAAGGTGGGTTATATCGAAAATATCGATATTGTCCGAGTTATTGACGTCGCATAAATACGGGTAAAGGGGCGCCGGCCCATCGAGATATAGATAACTTATGATATAAGTCACATCAAAGATGTTAAGCTGATCATCATTGTTGGCATCACCGCATTGTTTGGCGGCATGAAGAGTCCCCGGCAGCAATATAGCTATCGCCAATATCAGGCTCAGGGTAAAATATAAAAGGCCGGTACGTTTCATGGTCACCTCCATGGTTTGATAATTTGGATATTATTCCGATTCTAATAATTTACATATCGAATATTTACTCCTCTAAATATATAGATGCACAGAGGCCACGATAAAATACATGTAATTGATACAAATTAATACAATACGAATTAATACAATACGAAAAAAGACAAAAAAAATGGCGGAATCCTGCGATTTTGGATTCCGCCCGGGAAAGGAAGAACGGGTTCTATTCCCTGGTAATTGTTATCCCCCACTTTTGCGGATTGTCAGGCCGCGAGGTATTAAATTCCGGGAACGAATGAGAACCATCGGTAATATAATAGACAGTATAGTCACCTTTATCGAGATAAATACGGGTGTCAACCATACGATTTTTCTTATCACCTCCGGCATGACGGGTTTTGCGATAGGTCATCTCCCAGATAATCTCATCAGTATCGTTATTTTCTATCCACCCAAAATCGAACATCTCACCGTCGCGCCCCTCGCCGAGAGCATTGATACGTACCTTCTGAGATTTATCAAGCGTAAAACTCTGCCGAGCCTCTTCATCATCACCGATTCCGGTCAGACTCACCAGGACATTGCCGCCCGTCGGAAGTTCGTCGAAGGTTTTCACCGAAGTCGAATCGAAATCTTTACCGACACCGTAAACTGTAATTCCCCACATTTTCTGTTCAAGTGGAGCGGTATCGTTCCAGCGACGATAGGCATGGGAATCATCGGTAACATAATTGGCCATATAATTGCCGGGCGGTAATGTTATGATACCATCGAATTTTCTATTCTTGGCGGAGCCTCCGGCATGTTCGGTATTATCTTCGGTCATCTCCCATACGATTTCACCTTCATCGACATCCTCTATCCAGCCATAATCGACAAATTCATCGCTGTATCCATATTCACCCAAAGCCACAATATGCAGGTCAGTTTCTTTGCCGAGAGTGAAGCCTTTATATTTGTATTGGCCGTTTCTGACCCGGTTGATTTTAATAACCACCGGCTCTTTATAGTTATCAACAAAAGCTTCAACATTGTTCAAATCGTCCTTGTTTTCCGAATATATAATCATACCGTAATGCAAAGGATCGTAAGGCGGCAGGACATTCCACTCGCCAAATGAATGACTGTCATCGGTTACGAAACAGGCGACATAATTTCCTTTTGGAAGAGTTATATCATCGACAATAGCCCGGTTTTTCCGACCGCCGCCGGCCCAGTACGTGTTCCATTTATCCATCTGCCATACTTTTTTCCGGCTGTTGGCATCGTAAATCCATCCAAAATCAACAAACACCCGATCGCCGGTTGAATATTCACCGATGGCAATAATTTTAAGAGTCATCTCTTTTTTAAGAGTAAATCCTTTCTTTTCGTAAAAGTCGTCCTCCGGTTTGGAGAAATCGACAATCATATTTTCATCGATTTCGGAAACAGGATTGAATTTTTCGAAAGAACCATCGGGAGCCTTTACCTGAAACATCAACTCTTCGTAATCTTCGATGTCATAATCATAACGGCGATGTTTATCTTCGTCGAAAATTTTACTTAATAATTCTATCGCCTCCCCCAAATCGTCGATTTGTATATTTCCGTCGAAGTAAAACGGCTGACCGGCATAATAATAGGCTTCGTAACGACCAGCCGGCAGCGATATTTCGTCCTCGTATTCGCGAATATTTTCGGAACGATTATAACGCCGGGTTTCTTCTTCATTCATAACCCAGACCGGTTCGCGAGTTTTGGCATCAAGAATCCAGGCTCCGGCATATAAATCGTTGGAGTGCTCCAGTTCGGCGCCAATGGCATAAATATTAAGTCTGGTTTTGTTATTCAAATCGAAGCCGTCAACGACCAGATCGCCGTCAAGAAAATCGCGCATATCGATGACTATTTCTTCGGCTCTAATGGCCGTCGCCCCGACCAATAACAGGATACAACATAGATAATAGGCGGCAACTCCCGCTGCCAAAATCTTAGCTTTCATATTTCCTCCTTTTCCGCCTCCCTCCATTTTATCTATAGTTTACGGATATAATATCGCCGAGTTTCAGAAATGATTGGGCGAGGTATCTATAAAAAAATAAAAAATCCATAAATAAAAGACGCCGGTTCACACCCCCGATAAATCGGAGGCAGGAACCGGCGCAACTTCATTCTAATGAATCAATCCTCAGTCGCCATCCACCATTGAATTTAAAAATCAGTCGTGCCGGTGAATTTAAGCGAACCGAGGTGGATTGTCGGGCAACATAAACAGCCGACCGCATCCCACCAGGACGGTATTGGATAGCGATCTTTCGAGACACCTTTGACGGTCGAAAAAGCACGCATCATCGAGTCGGTAAACCGCATGTTTTTAATTCCATGCTTGATTTTGCCATCCTCAATCAGGAACGTACCATCGCGGGTCATCCCGGTTAAAACGGCTTTGGGTGTGTCGAGAAAACCATTGATATAATGGAAACGAGTAACCAGAATACCTTTTTTGACCGAAGATATCATCTCGTCGCGGGTTTTATCGCCGGTTCCGATGAAAATATTCAACGGAATGGCACCCTCACCCTGCTCGTCGGCGGTCAGGGCATGACCGGTCGAAGCGACCCCGTTTTTATTGCCACTCGTGCGGTCGAAAGCGACCCCCCGGCCGACGCCCTTTTCGACAAAAAATATCTTCTGGCGCGGGACACCCTCGAAATCAAACGGCAAAGCGATACCTTCGATATCGGCGCCATCGTCATAAATACTTACCAAATCGCTCATCACATTTTTGCCGATATTTTCCGACAGGAACGATGTCTTGTCCAGAAAACTCTTGGAGCCAAAACCGATATAATTGACCCATTCAAATATTTCGGCAATGGCCGACGGTTCGAGAATAACTTCGTAATCACCCGGTTCGAGTGCTTTCGGTTTTTTGGAGCGGAACGCCTTTTCCACGGCGATATCGGCCAGTGCGACCGGATCGATTTTATCGACATCACGCGAGAGACCGATAGCGAAACCTGATGATGTCTCCGACATGGCGATAATATTAAGACTGGCCGAAGTAACCGGCTGGTAACAGCGCACACCTTTCGTATTAAACACGGCTATTTCACCGTCACCGGTAGCATACGAACCGGCGCAGGTGAATTTACGTTTATTACCGCGCACGAACACTTTCTTAACCATCCGGGCTCGTTCTTTTGGGGCATACTTGGCCGTATTATCAAAATAGGTATCGATATCGGCGTAATCGGCCTGTTCGGGAAGCCCCATAAAATATTTATTATCTTTCTGATAATTGGCTATTTCGACCGCATTCTTTAAAGTCGCTCTCAAATCATTAAAAGCCATCGAATTGGTTGAAGCAACGCCGATCTTTTTACCGTTCACCACCCGAAAGAGAATCTTGGCGTTAGTTTCATTAACATTCTGGTGAATGGTCGAGTTCGCGAAACGTGTTAATCCCGAAGTATTACCGACAAAAACGATTTCGGTTTCATCGGCGCGGCTCGATTTGGCGACTTTTTCAAATGTACTGAATAGTTTGTCTTTGCCTATCATTTGCTCACCCCAACTTTCACTTTGCGGAATCTGGCCGGAGAGGTCCCATGCGCCACCCGCGCGGTTTGCATCGGTTCACCCTTACCGCAATTGGGAACCCCCCAGACATGCCAGTGATTTTTATTACAGATGGCATCGCAGGAATTCCAGAATTTCGGAGTCATACCGGTATAAAGCGGATTTTTAAGCATCCGTCCCAGTTTACCACCTTTAATTTCCCGGGCGCATTCAACACCAAACTGGAAATTCAACCGCCGGTCATCAATCGACCAGACTTTGTTCATATCGAAGAAAATTCCGCCTTCGGTATCGGCAATTAAATCATCCAGTTCCCATTCACCCGGTTCCAGATTGATATTGGTCATACGAATCAACGGCAGCCGATTCCATTTGTCGGCGCGCATCGTACCGTTCGATCTCTGTCCGATAACGGGCGCCGTTTCGCGACTGGTCAAATAGCCGACATGCATACCATCCTTAACGATCGGTGACCGCTGCGCCTTGACACCTTCGTCATCGTAGCCGAACGAACCGAGAGCACCGGGGATGGTGGCATCGGCGTAGATATTCACGATCGGCGAACCGTAAACGAGGTCATTAAGCCCGTCGATTTGCATAAACGAGCCGCCGGCGAGTGAGATTTCTGTTCCCAGTACGCGGTCGAGTTCGGTAGGATGACCACACGATTCATGCACCTGAAGCGCCATCTGTGAGCCGCAGATAATAATATCGGCCTCGGTGTCAGGGCATTCATCGGCGGTTAAAAGTTCGATAGCTTCCTCGCGCGTTTTGTCAACATAACCAAGAAGATTCATCTCCTCGATAAATTCATAACCGCGCGTAGCATAATCACCGCGATGCGAATTGGGATAAGAGCGCTTCTGGACCTCGTTACCATCGAAGGCAATCGCCGAATAACCGGCGCCCGATTCGATGATATCCTGTTCGATTTCGGCCCCTTCGGTGGAACAGAATATTTTATTGGTCTTGAAAAAATCCATCGAAGCTTCGGCGGTTTTAATCAATTCCTTACTTTTCAATTGATCCGATATTTCCAGCAGAAGACCGATTTTTTCATCGACGGGGACCATAAATGGATCCTTCACGCAGGGAGACTTATAACGATCCTTAAAAACCTCCTGATCGGCCAGTTTAACATTTTCCTTTTTGGCCGAGGCGGATGCGCGTGCGGTTTGCAGCGCTTTGTTGGCGGTCTTTTTAATATCGGATTCTTTGGTCGAGGCGATGGAGGCAAATCCCCAGGCGCCGTTATGAATAACGCGGATTCCGACGCCAACATCAACGTCGCGCGAAAGCGTATCGATGACACCATCGGTAACGCGAAGCGATTCTTTCTCGGTCCTGACATAGCGGCAATCGGCATAATCGACCGATTTGCTTTTAAGCCAGTCCAGAACATTTCCAAACTTATTTTTCATATTTCCTCCGGATTGTCAGATGTCTTTTTATCCCAGTCCTTATAAAAAGGTCGTCATGCAATTTAGGCAAACAATAAAACAAAATCAAGCTGAATGATTAAAACGCTATAAGTGGTTAAGAAACAAGAAGTACCATCAATAGTCATAAAAAAGGCCCGTCGTAAAACGGGCCTTATTGTTCGGAGGTTATGGATTACTTCCTCAGCGGCGGACCGCAGGCTGTCAACCATTCCTGACAGGTACACGGAGGTGTACCAAACAGGTACAGATACGAGATCAAACCGGTAATATCGAAAATGTTGCAGACGCAATCGCAGTTCATATCGCAGTTACAAAGCTCGTACGGAATCGGTGCCGGGCCGCTTCGATACAGGTAAGAAATAATATAAGTAATGTCGAATATATTGATTGTCATGTCGCCATTAGCATTACCCGGTTCACAATCGCAGTCTTCACCGCCGGTAATAACGAATGATAAATCCATCGAGATTTCAAAATCGGGCGGTTCATACAATTCATTCCAGTCAGGTTCGCCGATTAATCTGTAAACCGCATCATCATTCCAATGGTCAACCGATGATTTCCATCCCCACTGGGTACTATCCGGATCGGAGACAAAGGCATGAATTGTCAGCCAGTAGATGGTCCCCGAATCCTGAAGGAACCAATCGGCCGTATCCAAATAGATATTGTATTGGTAATAATGGAGGTGATTGTCAAACAGGTATAGTCCCTGAATCGGATCGTACCAGCCTTCCGGTTCAGGAGTATATATCGGAGGCGTTACGATAAAGGTTTCATTAGTATCGGACCAGAGGAGTTCACCCGGCCGACTGTACGGAATCTGGGGCGGATTGGCCGGAATATCCGAATAAATGCTCAGGATAAACGACAAAATCTCGCTTTCGCGATCATCCATCCACGAGCCCCAGAAATGAATATCCTTTACCCAGCCCGATTCGGAACATTCCCAATCATCGGCCAATTCGACCGGCATGGTAGTATTAACATCCCAGCCATGAACGTCGGGAAGCTGCGGATAATGCATTTTATGACCATCATCCGGAATCCAGTTCGGTTCGCAGGCATCACCGATACCATCACCATCGGCATCAGCCTGGCCCGGATTATAATCGTACGGGCAGTTATCGCAGAAATTGCCGAATCCATCACCGTCGGTATCGACCTGATAAGGATTATACACGCTGATGCAGTTATCACAGACATCACCGACACCATCGAAGTCGCCGTCGGCCTGGGTTGGATTATAGTCATTGGGACAATTGTCACAGACATCACCAACATTGTCACCATCGGCATCATCCTGAGTCGGATTATAATCATTGGGACAGTTATCACAAACGTCACCGACATCATCGGCATCGGCATCCGCCTGCGATGTATTAGGATCATCGGGGCAATTGTCACAGACATCACCGACCGTGTCGCTATCGACATCGGATTGATCCTCATTATCGTCGTTGGGACAATTGTCGCAGGCATCACCATGGGTGTCACCATCGCTGTTAGTTTGCGAAGTATTAGCTACGGTCGGGCAGTTGTCACAAACATCACCAACCGTATCACTGTCACCATCGGCCTGATCTTCGTTATCGTCGTTGGGACAGTTATCGCAGGCATCGCCATGAGTATCACCATCGCTGTTGGTTTGTGAAGTATTGGCTATAGTCGGACAGTTGTCGCAGACATCACCAACCGTATCACTGTCACCATCAGCCTGATCTTCATTGTCATCATTGGGACAGTTATCACAGGCATCACCGTGACTGTCGCCATCGCTGTTGGTCTGCGACGGATTGTAAATAGTCGGGCAGTTATCGTCGGCATCGCAGATACCGTCGCCATCCTGATCCGGGCACTCTTCCGGGCAAATCACAATAGCAAACTCGACAATTGTATGCACCGGCGGACCGGCCTGCGCCGGGATACCGGCGACAGTTGTATCGTAGCGGTTTAAATTATAAAACTGCGCGATATCTCCCGCGTTTTGAGCATAATTAAGCAACTCCGCAGTATAGAATGGCGGCATAAAAAACTGGCAGGTGGACGGTGTCACGAAATACTTATCATGATAATTCGTTCCGTGCGGTCCGGAAATAAGCGACGCATCATTATGCACATTGGCACCATGCGCCGAACCGGCCGGCGGTTCACCTTCATGCATATCCAAATACGGATCGGAGATACACAGCGCCGAATCGATCGGATCGGTGCAGGTTCCGGCAACAGTTACAAAATGTCCGCCGATACGTTCGCAATAATCGGCACCAAAATCCTGCCAGAAACCAAGAAGCAAAATAACATTCTGGCTGATTAAAACCTCGGCACGGATAGAATCGAATCCCCACAACGAATCAACCGGGAACACCCTGATTGTATAATTGCTTCCCAGTCCGACATTGTTAAGCCAGCTTTGTGCACCGTTAGCCAAATCATATACATTGGTGCCGCCATGTCCGACATTGGTTTTACAATACAGCGCCAGCGAATCAACAAACGGCATCACATTATTGGTGTCATGATCATCCCAGGCACCAAACGGATCGATAAGCGGATAGGTGTTACAAATCGCCGGAGGCGGAATCGTGCAGGTATCGAATTTCGAATCGAACCACCAGAGGCAGTTGGCCAGAGCCACCGGGCCGCAATGCGACCAGCCGCCGGTAGCGGTATCAATCCAGGCATCCTGTTTCTGATCGAAATCCGGGACACCGTTAGGAGCATAGTCGATATAACCCTGTTTATAATAATCGCAGGAATCTATCGGTGGCTCGCAGGCATCGTCTATACCATTACTATTGCCATCACCCAAACAAACAGTTCCGGGACCCTGCGGTTCACCACCCTGATCAAGACAACAGAGCGAGTCAAGATCAAGGCAAGAACCATCTGTGAAACAGCATGCCTGAGGCGGACCGCACACGGTTCCCGGTCCCTGAGGATTACCACCCTGATCGAGGCAGCAAAGCGGATCGAGATCCATACAGGTTCCGTCCGAGAAACAACAAGCTTCAAACTGACTGCAGGCTGTTCCCGCACCCTGCGGGACGCCGCCCATCTCGTCGATACAACATAAAGAATCGGTGTCAAGGCAGGAACCGTCGGGGAAACAACAAGCCTGCATACCGCCGCACACGGTACCGTCACCCTCGTAAATGCCGAATAAATTATCGACACAGTTTATCGAGTCGGTCACCGTACATATCATCGTTAACCCGGTTGGATCGGGATAACAGCAAGCGCCTTCTGCATCTTCGCCACCGGTAATGACAAAAGCAAGGTCAAGCGAGGTCGTAAATTCGGGCGGTTCCCACATATCTATCCAGTTGAATTCGCCCAAAAATGCCCAGACAGCATCATCGTTCCAATGATCCAGGGTTGATTTCACACCCCATTGGGGATCGAATGTCGGCGGATAGGTCGGGCAGTAAGTCGGTGCCGGCCCACTGTTGATAAGATAATCAATCAGATATGTTAAATCGGACGCATCAATCACGCAATCGCCATTAACATCGGCCGCCGGATAAAAACCACCAACATCATACGGCGGGGGCGGACCACCATAATATAAATATGCAGTCAGATAATCGATATCAAACTGATCAACATCACCATCGTTATCTACATCACCCGGCACATAGAGTGTAACCGAACCGGAGATTAATGCCGAAATATGTACCCAGTAAATCGTCCCGGAATCCTGCCAGAACCAATCCTCTTCGGGTAGAAAAATATTATACTGATAATAGGCTTCATGATCCTCCATTATATACATCTCGGTCACAGGATCATACCATCCCTGTAATCCGGGCGGATCAACAGGGAGAGCGATAATAAAATCGATTATTTCTCGTTCCCATAGAAGTACGCCGGGACGACTATATTCTGGCGGATTGGCCGGTATATCGGTATAGATACTAACATTAAAGGCGATTATTTCTCCCTCAATGCCATTCATCCATGAACCCCAGAAGTGAATATCCTTCACCCAGCCGGTTTCACTGCATTGCCAGTCATCGGCTAAAACCACCGGTGCCGTTGCATTAACATCCCAGCCGACTACATTCGGCAACTGGGGATAGTGCATTTTATGACCGTTTTCCTCGATCCAATCGGCAAATACGGTCGCGCATAATGCAAGAACCAGCATCAGGGACAAAAACAATAATCTTTTGCCCATTACTTCCTCCTTCTTAAAATATTTAAAGTTTTTGCGCTCAAACATAAACGATTATAGCAATGTACGTCCATAATAGACATACCCAATTCTTATCCGATTCTATTTGGATCGTGTATTAATATCAATAATATATAACTATCAACTCACCGGAAAAACGAATATAATTACGATGACTCAATACCCTGCAGTCCTTCCTCTGCGATATTTTGATCTTACGCCTTACATAAGATACTTATTTAATTTATCCGTCACTCAGAATTTCCGAGATTGGATTTCTTCCTTCAATTAAAATATATACAGACTCTCAGATTTGTCAAGAATATTTTGCGGGACAACGACTTAAAGTGCGAACTCGGCGGCAACAAAGTGGATAAAAATGGTTATTATTCAAGGGGTTACCATACTAAATCATTTCGGAAAAAAAAAGGAGCGGATTCGCAAGAATCCGCTCCTGAATTATGAAGTTATGAATTTCTATTTCATAAGATTCATTTTTCTGGTATCGACAAATCCGGCGGATTTCAGGCGGTAGAAATAAACACCCGAGGCCACCTGGTATCCGTCATCGGAAGCACCATCCCAAACCACTTCATGCTCACCCGATGCGTAGGACTCGTTGACCAGCGTTCTGATCTTCTGACCGAGCATATTATAAACCGACAATTCAACCTGACCACCGGAAGGCAGATAGAATTTGATTGTCGTTTGCGGGTTGAACGGGTTAGGATAGTTCTGATAGAGCGTGTAATCAGTCGGACGAATATCGGTATCGGTGTGACCGTCTTTACTGCTAAACAGAGCTTCCAGTCTGACCTGATCATTGCCGTTCCAGGTCAAATCGGGATAGGCCCGAATGCCGTCGACATAAACTTCAAGCGCAGCACCCGTCTGAGGATAACTTGAAGTAATCTCATCGGCATCGTCATATCCGTAAACCGGGGTAAACTTCATAACGCCATTATCGAGCGATGCAATTCCACATAAAGTACCATCTTCGGTACGAACGTCGATGGTAGCATCAGAAGCAATCGGTTGGCCATCGAAAGTAATGCCGGCGCCATAGACAGACATCCAGCTGCGTGATGGTGCAACCTTATATGAAGCTACATTCGATTTGGCCGGCGGGATAATCGGATCGAATCCGGGATAAGCCAGCATGGCATCATCCGAGGATTTCAGCCAGTAACCGAACTGCGGTTTCATGTGAGTCAGAGTATTAAAGTCAATAAAGTCGGGCGCCCATGTTAAACCTTCGTTTTCAAAACCAAGGACTACCAGCGCATAATCGATAATCGATACCAAAGCATCCTCAACCGTCATCTCTTCATTCGGCCAGTAACTGATAAGGTTCCAGCCGGTGAAGACGTAGATGCCTTCGTCATCGTTGATATCAAGGCCGCACAGTTCAAATGTAGCCGGGCAGCTCATCTTAAACAGGTAACCATGATGATAATCGACATCGGTAAGAGTCGCGAATTCATACAGTCCCGGAACAAAAGTCTTACCGCCCTGATCGAAACTGAGAACAACATCGATACAACTCTCGAAATCATAAACGAAATCCAGAATATCATCGGTGTACTGGACATTCCACGAAATCCAGTTCCATCCTTTTTCCAGTTCAAACGTCAGGCAGCGTTCGCTGATAAACTCGCAGAGTTCAAAATAATCACCATTTTCTGTCCAGTAAATAACCGGATTGGTTGTCACATCAACATCGTTAATCATGAAGCTGATTTTATCACCCGGTTCGGCACCATCATCTTCCGGTGTCGTGGCATCATCACGATAAATAGGCATGAAACCGTATGAACCGTCGGGTTCGACTTCGGCACTACCGCACATAACACCGTCGGGATCGTAAGCGTAGATCATATCGCCCGGCATCAAGGCATCGCCGTTAAGGGTCGGTGCCCCGCAGTAAACATTAATCCACTCGGGCGGATAAATCTCGGTAACACAAACCGCATTTTCCATTGTTGCGATATCGCTGTGACCACATGAATCGGTTACGGTCAAAGATACGTCATAGCAGCCGACCTCTTCATAAGTATGGGTCGGTTCGGTATCGGTACTAGTGGCACCATCGCCGAAATCCCAATAGAAGGTACCTTCAAGACTACACTTGCTATACTCCGAGCAGTTGGTGAAGTTGACTTCAAGCGGAGCAGTACCGGACTGCGGTGATACCTCGAAGCAAGCAGTCGGCGGATCCGGGATAGTGATATCAACGACGACAACACATGAATCCGCACTGCAATTGTTGCTGGCGTACACATTAAATGTGTGCTCTCCATCCTCTGCGTAGATGACCAATTCATCATTTTCCCAGAATGCGCCTTCGACTGAAACGAGGTCGGCATACAGGATCGTCAGCGGGATTCTTATCGTATCCGGATCGCAAAGCTCGAAGTAATATGTGAAGTCGGGACAATCGATATTGACCGTGTCACATATAATCGGTTCTTCGATTACGACCGTAATTTGCTGACTCCAGTCACTGCAGCCGCACTCATTGCAGGCCATAACACTATACAAATAAAAATCGCCCGAATTACTGAATGAATTGCATGTATCCATAAGAGTATCGAGAGACACAATACTGAGTGAATCTTCCTGCATAATGACGTAATAATCGACATCTTCTACGGCATTCCAACAAACGTCATAAGGAGTGTTTGCCTCGACGGTATCGGCGGCATAAGGTCCACTCGGAACAGCCGGTGCTGTCTTCTGTACCAAGTTAATAGTCACGTCGCATTCATCGTAACCGCAGTAATTGGAAGCTTCGATATGGAAGACATACATGCCACTGGTATCAACGGGCACGCAAAGCGTATCATTCATCCAATCACCCTGTGGAGTAATATTCACCTCTTCGGCATTCATTATTGGTAAAGGAATGCAAATCGAATACGCAGCACAAATTTCAATATTAAACGGACCCGTCGGACAGGTAATACTCACAGCTTCAATGATATCGGCATCAATGGTTACCACACAGGAATCGTCGCCGCAATCATTGGTGGCAACAACCGTAATGTCATACCGGCCACTGGCAGTAACATCAACGCAA
>Ga0272443_10001350_pt1 | contig 36592 bp, 26 predicted proteins | sample SSMAcet12_FD_193581 | JGI IMG/M metagenome (GOLD analysis project Ga0272443, IMG submission 193581) | Marine sediment archaeal communities from Little Sippewissett salt marsh, Falmouth, MA, United States - SSM-Acet-12 | ecosystem: Environmental > Aquatic > Marine > Wetlands > Sediment ... | reverse complement strand
TCCCTTTCCGTGCCGGTCTTCAATAATTTCCAGCAGAGTCATTCTGTTTTGATTATCAAGTGGCTGTAGCCCAAAATCATCAAAAATAATAAGGTGTTGTCTTTCTATTCTTGAGAGTTCCTTTAGAACAGACAAATTAATTCTCATCAGAACCTCATTCATTTCGTGATAGTTTTTCCAGCATCTCTTTAGCATTTTTATTTTCCGGATCGATTTCCACGGCTTTTTTGTAGAACTCTCTGGCTTTTCCCTTCATGCCCTTGGCCTCATAGGCTTCACCCATCCCTTCATACGCCTCTGCCGAATTCGGATAGAGGGACAGGCAGAATTCGAAAAGACGGATGGCTTCGTCCGGAGCCTCATGCTGGCGCAGGCCGTGAAACGCATGTTCGATGAGAAAATCTTCAGCGATGGGTACCGGAAACCCGTAACGTTTGGATAATCCTTGAAAATGTTCCTTCACCTTTTCCGGACCTGTCTCCCAGGCTTCACCGGGGAATTCCCAACCATTGAAGAGATTCTTCAGATTAGTGAACAACGCGGGCAGAGCGACCGAACCGTGGTCCTCTTCCGGGAAACATGTATAGGAATATTTAAATGAATCCGGAGCATTCATCTCCACACTTTTTCTGAATTGAGAAAGATAGTTTTTTTGTTTTTCCTCCTTTTCCTCTACTGAAATGAATAGGAAATGCCGTATAGATTTATTGTCGGTAATCCAATCTCCCGCTTTTTTCAGCCACTCAAACTGATTCCAGTAAAGACTGGGACTCATAGCAATGGTGGTCTGAAAGAGGTCCGGATGTCGCAGGAGGGTTTCGACCGCGAAGAGTCCGGCCAGAGAATGTCCCCCGATGATTCTAAATGGATGTGTCCGATAAGTCGCATCGATATACGGGATTAATTCTTCCGACAGGAATAGAAAGAAGGACTCGGCACCTCCGCTGGTCGGCCAGTTACCTGTCTCTTCGTCGGCCTTTGTATAAGTGAACTCTTTCAGCCTGTCGCCGCTTTCAATGGCTACGGAAATTACGCCCGGTATCATCCCGTAAGAATGCAGATACTGGACAACTCCGGTAAAAGGTATGAAATAAGAGGTCCCGTCGAGGATATAGATCACAGGATATCGATTTCCTCCCTCAGAGTAACCTTCCGGAACTTTGATGAAAATTTTTTTGGATTCTCCCAGATATTCGGAGTTAAACAAGAAGGACCGGCCAAAAACATAATCGGCGGATGATTGAATCCTGATATCCGATGATGATCCTTTTTCTGGTCCCTGTGATTGTGACCATACTAGAGAAACGGACAGATAAAATAATACAATCATGGGAAAAAATTTAATGTTTTTCATTGTAGATCGTTAAAATGAGTAGGACAAAAGTTATGTACTTTTCTAAGTGGTACTTTGTTGATTTTCATTACTTAAATTTAAGCAATTATTTGTAAATCGTCAAATTGATTAGGACAAAAGGTCTGTATTTTTCTAAGTGGTACTTTGTTGATTTTCATTACTTAAATTTAAGCAATTATTTGTAGACACTTCAGACCCTCTTGGACACTTTTAAGTATATTTAAATGTGTAAGAACAGGAGGTAATATGAATTTAGAACAAAAGATTGAGAAAAGAGCCGAAGAATTAATTAAGGCAAGAAGAAGATTATTTATTATAAATTTTATTAGTAAAAGCAATAGCAGTATCTGCCAGGAATGTGAAGATTTTGGAGTCCCAAGATCCACCTTTTATGCATGGCGAAAGAGATATGAGCTTGAAGGGAAAAATGGTTTAGAAAGAAAGAAACCAATAGCACATAATCATCCCAGGAAGATCCCTCATGAAGTTGTAGATAAGATACTTGAATTAAGAACTACATACCAGCTTGGCTCCATTAGGATCACATGGTATCTTGAGCTCTATCATGAAATTAATGTCTCTGAGTCCAGTGTTACCAGGATATTAACCAAGTATGGTTTAAATCGATTACCTAAAACAGCATCAAGAAGAACAGTCCATACAAAACGGTATGCCAAGAAAGTCCCTGGTCACCAGGTTCAAGTAGACGTTAAGTTTGCAACATTCGTTGATTCCTCAGGTAATAAATTAAAACGCTATCAATTCACTGCTATTGATGACTCCACACGAATAAGAGCGCTAAAAATGTATCAAAAGCATAATCAAACAAGTGCAATAGATTTTATCGATTACGTGATAGAGAAATTCCCATTCAGAATACATACTATACGAACTGACCGGGGACATGAGTTCCAGGCACGGTTTCATTGGCATGTTGAAGATAAGGGAATGAGGCATGTATATATCAAACCAAGATCTCCTCAATTAAATGGAAAAGTAGAAAGGTCTCATCGAATAGATCAGGAAGAGTTTTATCAATTATTAACCTATACTGATGATGTGGATTTGAACAAGAAATTAAACGCGTGGGAAAAATTTTATAACTTTAACCGACCTCATGGAGCATTTAATGGAAAAACACCTTACGAAGCATTAAAATGCACTTTAGAATAATCAATATTTTGTCTTGGAGGGTATGACGTATCACAGTTTGGCAATTCATTGTGCTCAAGTAACCAACCGTTACATGTTTTCTTAAATTTCCTCATTTTCAAATTTAGTAGTATCCGCCAAATGCCCTATATTTATTGTTAGAAAGCGTTTAGTAATAAGCTATTTATTATCTATTTGTTTTTTGCTCAATCTCCTGAATCTTAATAAGTGCAGTGTCTAATGCATGCTTCCTATCTGTTTTTATGTCAGGTTCTATACCTGTTCCTTCCCAATTTTTTTTAGTTTGAGAATTAATCACTTCTGATACGGGCATTTTTACTATATAGTAATCAGTCAGCATTTCAGGTCCTCTGGTTGAATGTGCACCACCTCGAGTTGTTTCACCAATAATAATTGCACGATTACGTTTCTGCAAGACGTCTGTAAATGCTTCAGCAGCAGAATATGTATCCCCGCTGGTAAGAATATATAATGGAGTTTGTATCAATCGTTTTCCAGGCAAATCAGGTAAAGTACGATATTGTATTACTTCATTTTTATAAGGTAGATTTTTCTCAAATAATAAAATGTTGTTTTTTTCATCTTGAAAATCAATAAAATAACTTAAAAGTAATTGCACCATACTACCCCAACCGCCATTATTGTTCCTTAGATCAATAATTATTGCATCAGTATTTGAAATAAATTCCATCGCAGCATGTGCTGTTTTACTCGCAAATTCTGCTCTTTCAAATTCATTGAATCTCAAATAACCTATATTCCCAGGTAGTATCTTTACTTCTTTAAATCCATAATTTCGTTTGCCGGAATTTTCTTTTTGCCGATTAAAATATTCAACTCTTTCTTTTCCAGATATAGCTTCACTTTTTTTGATTTCATTTACATCTTCGGGATCATACCTAATCAGAAGGTGTTTATCCTTAGTTAATTCAAACATTTCATTTGTTACAAGTTGTGCAAACATATTAAAATCTGTTATATCATCATATTTTCCCTCATTCAGGTTTTTGGTTAGTCTATTTGATACTTTTATTCCAAGCTCAGGATAAACATAATCCTTTAGCATTACAGATAGTTTTGCAATTGTTTCAGTTCTAATTTGCTGATTTAATTCTAATTTGGATTGTGATACAGCAGAACCATTTGTAATTAAACAAATGATGCAAGTAATAACAACTTTAATGGCTTTCATCTTTATTTTAGTTTAAATGTTTTCTAACGGTCATGTGCATGAGCCGTTTTAATGGCTTATGCATGTTGTTATGGTGAGTTTAATTAATCGGTTCTGTCGCATTAATTCAACTTGATTCTCAAAATCACTCATTATTTTTGCATTAAGCTGCCAAAGAATGGAATGTTTTATACGTAGTAGATTTTGAATTTTCAATCTGATTCTTTCTAATGATATTTATTATTTCAATTCCAGCTAAAGTTCGTTGTGCAGACTCAAATTCTTTAAATCCTGTACCGATCGTTATTCTTCTTTTAATATTACGATGATCCTGTTCCACAATGTTGTTCAAATACTTGCATTGCCTCCACTCCACATTCGTAAAATTTCGCTTGTTAAATGTTTTGATCCCTACTTTATTTGCTCCGCTCTTATCTATGTTTATAATACGTGGCTTACCATTATTACCAATAGCTTTGTTTAAAAATTTCTGTGCCGATCCTTTCATTCTTCGCTTGGTTAGCAAGAAATCTATTGTATCTCCATACTTATCCACAGCTCTAAATAGGTAACGATCTTTACCTCCAACTATAATATAAGTCTCATCCATTCTCCAACTAGTACAGACTTGCCTTTTCCGTCTATGCATATTAGCTTCAATCATTGGAGAAAACTTATAAACCCATCTCTGAATAGTAGAATGATCTACCTTTACTCCTCTTATCGAAAGAAGTTCTTCCACATCTCTGTAGCTTAGAGTGAATCTTAATTTGAAATATACGGCCTGTAGAATTATAGCTTTGGGATAATGGTGGTGCTTGAACATCTAATCTATGTTTTTGGTTGAATGGTGAAATTAGTAATTAATAAATTCTTGATTAATTAATGCGACATAACCTACTTTTCCCTATATAATTTAATTCCTCTTGCATAATATTCATTTTCTTCTTTCCAAAAAGGAACAGTTTCTGAGTTTGAAACAAACATTGCTATTTTAGTATAAGCCTGACTGAATTTAAGTAAATACGAATAGTTGAACGCATCATCTGCTTCATCTATTGGTTTATGAATATATTTTAAAATCTCATCATCAATTTTGTCAAAGCCTGGACTTATTGTAATTGCAGGAATTCCTTTTTTTGCAAAAGTAATATTATCGCCTAAATCATATAGATATTCCAGATCTTCCGGATATGGAAGAGATTTAATACCAGATGATTCTAAATCAGTCCAAATCTCATCTATAAGCTCAATTCTGTTTTTTCCACCAACTCTTATTAATGTTGTGTCATTATATCCGCCACCATCGTTATTTAATACAAAGACAATATCTTCAACAGCTACAGGACAATGCTCTATGAAATATTCACTTCCTAGCATACCCTCTTCCTCACCAGTAGCAGCAAGAAATATCACGGATCTAAAAGGTGGATTATTTGCCAAAACATTTGCTGAAAATAATAATGCGGTTGTACCCATCCCATTATCTCGCGCACCATTATATATTGAATCAGAAAGTAAATTAGAAGTATCCTGGATCACACCCAAATGATCATAATGGGCTACCAAAAGAATGTATTCATCTTTTAATATTGAATCCGTTCCTTCAATATATCCAATTACATTATTACAATGCAACATTTTCAAATTAGGTTCATCATTTAATGTAACAGATTGAAAAAAATCTAATGATTCATTAAATGCAAGCATACCATATGACCTATATTGCTCTGCAATATAACGTGCAGCTATTTTTGCATCGCAGGTTCCCGTTCTTCGACCTCTTAATTCATCAGAAGCAAGAAAACGCAAATGGGCCATAAGTACAGATTTCGGTTCCCAACAAGGTTCGATTTTCATTTTATTAGTTGAACAAGAAATGGAAATAAGTATAAAGACAAAAACAAGTGATTGATATGTAAATATTCCTTTCATTTGAATTTTATTAATTGTTATTTTATTTTAAACATATTATTGGTTTTTAAAATAATTCTCATCGATATGTCACCAGCTTTTTGCAGACTTGCTTTGTTAATCAAATCAAGATTATCATAAGGTGTATGCGGTTTATCACAGGTAATTCCTATACTTGACGAAACTAATCCTACATGTGCAAACGCCATTTGATCAGAACCCATGTTTTCTGCAAAGTGAATTTCGTATCCTGATTCATCAACCGAATTGGTAATAATATTAACAAGCCATTGAGGATGATTTATCGTTCCAACAAATCCCATAATATAAGGGGTGGGTAGAATTCGCCAGTAGCTATTTACGCCTTCCCAAGGATTTTGGGCAAGTGATACTGATAAGTCATCCTGAAGCTTTTCAGGAGCTTTAATAACTCCACCTAAAGTTTCAATTGCCCCTAAACTATTTCCACCCACATCATCAATATTATAATACAATACACAGTTTTTTAATGATTCTTTGTGCATTTCGACATATTTTCTTGAACCCAAGATACCAAGCTCTTCAGCACCAAAAGAAATGAACTTAATAACACAATTTAAATCATTTTCCATTCTTTTTAAATACCGAGCCAATTCAATTATACTACCAACTCCAGATCCATTGTCACTTGCACCAGGGCTTTCTCTATAGGAATCGAGGTGAGCACCAATAATAATTTCTTTTTTTTCAATTGAACTTTTCCCAATTTGAGCAATTACATTTGGAGATTTTAGGTATCGATATTCACCCATTATTTTCAATTTGAAAGTTAAAGATGAACCAGTTTTGAGTTTTTGAAAATCAGTAGAATCCAGGTAAATTATATGATCAGGTCGAAAGTTCATTAAATTAAAATGACTGGTAAAATCATTTGAAATAATAGTATTTCCTGCAATACTATCTAAAGCGTAAATGTCAAATGATTCTTTGGAATCTACTAAAAAGGCTTTTCCATGATATTCCATTTTATTCTCATAAGGTATAAAACCCAAGCCATTGGGTTTATAATGCTCTCCATTTATCTCAAGATCAAGGGATTCAAATTCAAATGATTCATAATCAAATGTTTCTATCTCAGTTGTAATGCCAATTTCTGTAAACTGATTTTTGATGTATTCAGCTGCTTTCATCTCATTTTCAGAACCTGCAGGTCTGAGACCAATATCTACCAGATTTTTAATATGATGAAATACTTTTTCTGAGTAATCATTAGAAAGCAGGTTGTTTTCACAAACCTGAGAAAAGATCATTGAATATGTAAAAAATGGATTGATAAATAAAAAAAAGAAGAGAAAATTATTTTTCAAGTATTTTACTACTTTGCATGTCTTTGTTGTTTTCATATTTATTAAATTTAATTATCTGGTCAACAATGTTATGATAAATGATGCACTCAACCTACCCACTTAAGTATGGATTATAGAATTCCCTACTTAAGTGGGATACAGATAAAAAGGTTAATTTTATGTGTTTGAAGTTGCAACTGATCCAAAAATAAAATTTTAGTGAAATGAAACTGTTTATAATAATTGGTCTGTTAATTACTTTATTATCAAGTATAGCTTCAATACTGATTATTGCACATTATTCGAGAATTGGAGATAAGAAGCTGTTAACGCACCTCAATTATGTAATATTTTATCTCAACCTGATATGGTATTTAGGATTAATACTTCAATTCTCGAAAACATTTCGTTTAAATTACTTAATTGAAACCGGATCAGAGATTCTGCTATCAAGCTTACTATTTATTACAAGATTCTTATTCTTAATTGCATTTTTTAAACTTCTTGAACAGATTCTTAATCTGAAGTTACTAAAACAGATAATATCTCCTTTAAAAATCGCTGCAATAGTTATTATTAGCATTTGGGGAATAGGCTGGTTAGAAATACCTGTATTTGGAAGTAATGGAATAGTAACTAATCTGATGATATATACAGATATTCTAATTTTTGTCAGCATTATTATCATTTGCTTTTATTTGATTTTTCAAGTCAAATTAATAGCCGATCAGCAATCACGAACTATAATTATAAGATTGAGCATGGTTTTTATTATTCCAATTGCACTGGCTTGTTTAAAATGGATAATAGGAGGAAGTTTTAAAAATGAGCTAATAGAGAGATTTATTCTACATTCGTTTGTATTTTTAATTAACGGATTAATTATATGGTGGGTTCTTGCATATGGAAAAAGTTTTAAAATTATTCAATCTTACAAGAAGGAGATGAAAGAATCTGATTACTCAAAACTTATTTCTAAATACAATATATCAAAACGTGAATTAGATGTAATTCAATTAATATGTGAAGGTAAAACCAACAAAGAGATAGCTGATAAACTCTTTATTTCAGTTGATACAGTTAAAGATCATAATAACAGAATATTCCAAAAAACAGGGGTCACAAATCGGACTCAATTGGCGAGACTGTTTTACAAATAGTAATAACCAACGTGTAGATCGTTTGTGGATAAATAAGAAAACAAAATACTTAATACAACATTTTGTGGTTCTGTCGCATCTGTTTAGCCATTCAATAAAATGCTAAACCACATTGACACGTGGTTTAGCTTAACCGTTTGGCATCATTAAAAAACGAAAACATGAAAAAGAAAAATAGTCTTGCTTTGCTAACCAAGATTGTTGGGATTATTATCACAGCATGGATTTTGTTCTTAACAGCCTATGATTTAATCAAAGAAGGTATTGCGGGGTTTTTCAATAACCTTACAAACCTTTTTACTCATTCCTACCCGTACATCAATCCAAATGTATTGATATGGATTTATTTAGTAGGATATGCTATTGCATGGTGGAAAAGACTATGGGGAACAGTTATTATCATAATTGTAAGTATATTTGGAATTATAGCCAGCGACGCTGGTGATGTTAGATTTCATTTTATGTTAACACTTTTGGTTGGAATTCTCTATTTCGGGTATTGGAATGATGAAAGAAAGAAAGAAAAAAACGATGCCTAACACTATTGTAAGGGAAAAGCAATAATCTACTTCTTTATTACATACAGCAAACATTGTTAAATAATAATTTTCTGGAGCTGGTAATCAACATAATATCCCATCCCAATTATTCTCCGGTAATTTTTGAGACGGGATGGCAGAAAAATCAACAATTCCGTCAACAATTTTTAATCCGCTCTCATAATCGGTCGTATTTACCGGCATTCAAGAATTAGGTTCAAGTGTTATTGGAACCATAACCACTGGCTAATTATTTAATCTTAAATCAATTGTATATTTCTGTTGAATTGTCTAAATTGTAGATTGTATTGTAAGATAAGAAACCGTCAAAGGTGTTTTTATTTCCTCGATACAGATGTATATAAACACTCTTACTCTCGATATATGAGAAATAAACACACCTGGGTGTATATACACATATGTTAGATAACATGCATCTATTTACCTCAATATAAATCTAATATCATGAAAAAGAAAGCAATCTTTTTAATTTGTATCTCACTCTTTACTCTTTCTCTAAAGAGTCAACATGACACCCAAGAATTGCTGCCGAAAGAGTTAGATGCTTTAAACAATGCTTTGAAAGAAGATACCCTATTTTCTAAAATTGTAACAAGGTTTGGTGATCCTGTTCAACTTTACCTGGACTATAAATCAAAAGTTCTAATTTCTGACTCAATATGGAATGCTGATCAGAAGAATTTGAAATACCTTGATAATATCGGATATACAGAGCATTTTGAGATGCTACCCTTAATTGATTGGTTTACTAAAGATGAAAGCCTGATTGGTGAGGCTGGAGTATCATACCTCATTCGAACAGATGAGGAAACAATCTTATTTGACGTTGGACTAAACAGTAATAATTCTGATCCATCCCCCCTATTGAATAATATGGAGCGGTTAGGCGTAAGTTTAGATGAAATTGATATAATAGTTATTTCTCATAACCATGGGGACCATGTGGGCGGAAACCAATGGACTAACATACCAACTTTCTCTTTAACGAAGAATCAAATTGATCTTGGGAAAAAGATAGTATATACCCCAACGCCTATGACTTACCCTGGTCTTGATCCTATTTATTCTAGAGAGCCGATAAAAATTGCTGAAGGAGTATCAACAATCGGAGTTATACCTTGTCCAATGTTTTTCACAGATATTGGTGAACAAGCTCTGGCAATTAATGTGAAGGGTAAGGGTATAATAATTATCTCTGGCTGCGGACATCAGACAATAGAAAAACTAATTCTAAGATCAGAACTTTTGTTTAATGAAGAGATTTATGGATTGCTTGGTGGTTTTCATCTACCTGTTACTGAATGCAGAAATATTGATAAGATATACCAGTATTTTATCACGAATAGACTACCATGGGATCCCCTAACTAAAAAAGACATACAGAGTAATATTGAGTTTTTAAAATCCCATGGAATCAAAATCACTGGTGTCTCAGGCCATGATAGTTGTGATGATAGTATCAATGCCTTCAAAAATGCTTACAAGAACGAATACTTCAATATTGTAGTTGGAGAAAAGATTACTTTGAATGATCAATAAATCGCGAATAATTGAAATTTTAAATATGCACATTATCTAACATTGTGTATATGCCATCCCGAGTTCTCGGGACGGCACATACACTTGACCGTTATCAAAATACTGCATAATCATAAATATCTACATATGAAAGCTTTGATCATTTTTTTACTGTTATCTGTTCCAGGATTATTGTTTTCTCAAAATGATGATTCAGTTGAAACTATAATAACCTCTGTCACTGAATCTATTCATTTAATTAGTATTCCTGGAGGTGGAAATGTTGGAGTATTGACAGGAGAAGACGGCATCTTAATAATAGATACACACCGAAAACAGTTCACTGATCTACTTCAGAATGCAATCTCTGATATAAGCAATAAACCTGTTAATTATGTCATTAATACCCATTGGCATTATGATCATGTAGAAGGTAATGAAGCATTCGGCCAGGGTGGAAGTTTGATTATTTCGCATGAAAACTGTAGAAACCGATTAAGCGAAGATCAGGTAATTCCTATTTTTATGCCTCATCAACAATCAACTTCTCCTGATGGTCTGCCTAAACTAATTTTCTCCGATTCAATTACATTATACCTTAATAATGAAATAGTACATCTAAGTCATTTTGATAATGTACATACAAATAGTGACGTGATAATTCATTTTAAAAGTTCAAACGTATTTCATTTGGGTGACATTTTTGTCAGATATGGAATACCATTCATAGATGTACCAAATGGTGGGGACATTAATGGAATGATTTCGACTTGTGAACGAATAATATCTATTACAGATGAAAATTCAATAATTATTCCTGGTCACGGTCCTATTTCCAATAGGAACGATCTTATTAATTATGTAGAAATGCTAACAACGATTCGAGATAGAATTTCTAATGGAATCCAAAATGGAAACAGTTTAGAACAAATAATTGAATCGAATCCAGCTAATGAGTATAACTCTATTGTGGAGAAGGATAATCTCTTAGAGTTGTACTATTATTCATTAAAGAAGAATTACTAATACTTTACCTAACAGAGTGTCATACGCCATACCGCCTTTCACGCCTTTTGCGGATCTACAATCCTGATTAGTTCAGAAATCAAGTGTCAAGAGCCGCGACCTGTTGTACAGCTCATACACTGGCCGTAAGCAGTAATTGTCCCCCCAATATTCGATGCTATACTTGGGATTGGATGACAGAAAAATCTACAAATGCATCAACGATTCCCTCAACATTCTGTGTAATCTGCGTTAATCTGTGTAATCTGCGTCGTATGGAATTACTTTTGCCTTACTTTATCCGCCGTAGCTGGGCACCGATCTGGTCCCGATAGCTATCGGGATCGGCGCCAGCGGAGGTTGGGGATGGAATTACGATCATTTGCGCGGCAAATGATCGTGATTCCTGCGCGTTCTTTAGAAAAAACCACACTTTGAAATCGGCTTCGCCGATTAACTTTATTGAGCTTTTACAGGATTTAAGAACAAGTTCTGCATCCTGTAAAAGCTCAATAAAAAAACCCCGCGATCTGCGGGGTTTTCAAAGTGTGGTGCCACCTGGAATTGAACCAGGGACACCAGGATTTTCAGTCCTGTGCTCTACCAACTGAGCTATGGCACCAACTTTTCGGACTGCAAATATACTCCTCAATTTTATTATGGCAAAAAATAAATTTATCTTTTTTCACCATCCTACTGTTTTGGGTATTAAATATTTGTACGAAAGGTTTTATCATGTGCGCGCCATACATTAACTTTGCAGCCTTACCTGATTATATATGAATTTATTACACCATACACTGCCAAATGGTATACGACTGGTCCATAAGACAGTCCCGAATATGATAGCACACTGCGGCGTTATAATAAATACCGGCTCAAGGGACGAGAAGGAAAATGAACATGGGATGGCTCACTTCGTTGAACATATGCTGTTCAAAGGAACAGCTAAAAGAAAAACATACCATATTCTCAGCAGCCTGGAAGACCGGGGAGGCGAACTGAACGCCTATACCACCAAGGAAGAGACAGCAATATATGGATCGTTCCTGAAAAATGACTATAACAAGGCTTTCGATATAATTAGCGATATAATATTTAATTCAACATTCCCGGAAAAAGAAATACTGAAAGAAAAAGAGGTAATAACCGAAGAAATAAATTCCTACAGGGATACTCCATCTGAACTGATCTTTGATGATTTTGAAGAAATGATCTATGAAGGTGAACCAATAGGTAGAAACATACTCGGTTCGGAAAAATCACTTGGTAATTTCAACCGAAATATGATTCACGAATTCATTAATGGTAATTACGATCCTGAAGGAATGGTAGTCTGCTCAGTTGGAAATATCAGGGAGAAACAAATTATTAAACTGTTCGAGAAATATTTTGGAAACATCCCTGGCAAACAAACCAACAGGGTCAGGATAGCCTTTAACTCTTACAAACCCACTAATAAAACCGTAAGTAAAAATACATGGCAGGATCACTGTATAATAGGCAATATGGCATATGATGTTAGAGATAAGAAAAGGCTGGCCATGTTCCTGCTGAATAATGTACTCGGCGGACAGGGATTGAACTCACGCCTTAACCTGTCAATGAGAGAAAAAAATGGCTTTGCCTATAATGTTGAATCAAATTATATTCCCTACTGCGACAGTGGAATATTTATGATATACTTCGGTACTGACAGAAGAAACCGTGAGAAAAGTATCAACATAGCCCTGAAAGAACTGAAACGTCTGCGTGAACAAAGACTGGGTATGACGCAGCTGCAGAAAGCAAAAAAGCAGATCAAGGGAAATATCGCAAGGGGCAGGGAGAATAATGAAAACCTGATGCTGGCGATGGGAAAAAATATACTCCTGTTCGGCAGGATGGAATCAACAGAAACACTGTACGGTAAAATAGACCTGCTTACATCATCAGACCTCCTCGAAATAGCAAACGAAGTATTTTCTGAGAAAATGCTCTCAACAATTATCTATACAAAATAATGGATATCGATATCGAGAAATATATACTTGAGATAAGCTCACCTGAAGATGACGTACTGAATGAGCTGTACAGGAAAACACATACTTCTGTTATTAATCCAAATATGATCTCAGGCCATATACAGGGGAAATTTCTGGAAATGATGGTAAGAATGATAAAACCTTTAATGGTACTTGAGATAGGCACATATACGGGCTATTCTGCAATAAGCATGGCCAGAGCATTACCCCCGGGAGCCATGCTGCATACCATCGAGATAAATGATGAACTGGAGGATATATGCAGGGAATATGTAAATAAAGCAGGGCTGGAAAAGAAAATAACACTCCATACGGGTGATGCTCTCCAAATAATGAAGAAAATGAACATTTCATTTGACATGATCTTTATCGATGGAGATAAAAGGCAGTATACTGATTATTACCGGCTCGCCATAAACATATTAAATAAAAATGGCTATATCCTGGCCGATAATGTGCTGTGGGATGGTAAGGTGGCCGATCCTGCCCGGAACGACCTCATGACAAAGGGTATTCGCAGGTTTAACCGGGTGGTAAAAGAAGATAAGAGTACTGAAAAAATAATCATCCCTGCCAGGGATGGTCTGATGATTATCCGCAAACTTTAATCTGCTATTCCTCGGGTTCAGGAGACTCCAACTCCCCGGTAATCTCTTTTATCCTGATAGCATTGATCTCTTTTGATACCGTGGTCAGATTCATCATAATAGTCTTATATTCAGGATATTTCTTGTATTTTTCCCTCATGGTATACATTATGTTCAGGACCATTTTCTGAAGGTTCTCGCTGGTATCAAATTGTTTGTCACTTTCCGATGCCATTTTTATGCTTATTAGTAATTAAATATAATGTCCGGCCTGCAAATATAATACAATATAACAATATGATCGGAATATTGGGTTCAGAATGAGTTGAGAATGGGTTCAGAATGAGTTGAGAATTGGTTGAGAATGAGTTTATAAACGACGATATACAAGCGTCAAAAGGATTGATAAGCCTGATAGAGTTTATAACGTCATAGCTGCAGGAAGGAGGCAATGGTTAATGATTGTAGAGACTAACTACCAGGGCGTCTAAAGAAATCTGGTAAACAGCAAACAATATTTACAATAGCAGAGGGCATGGTTTTACGCCTGATGAAGGTTTTTCTCACACTAAAAGATAAACTGTCAAATACTGCCGACTGAAGACTGATATTTTATACCCGATTCAACAATTACACAGTTAAACGATTCAACAACCTTAATGGTACAGTTTTTGATCATTTTATATAGCAGGGGCCGGAATTTGTAATGATTTGTTTTTATCCGGTCCCGGATATTAAAAAAGTATTAATCATGGAAACAAATAAAATATTCAGGACATTCTTGCTTGCATTCGTGGCACTGATCATCTCATCAGGACTGTCAGCTCAATATTACAAAGCAACAACAAAATCAGTCACAAGGTTGTACGGGGATAAAGGCAATACAAGTACTGTTATTACATATATAAAGGCAGATACAACACTTGATGTACTGGTTGTGGAAGAAGACTATCTTAAGATCATTTACGGTGAAGCGGAAGGATGGATACCCACTGAAAAAGCTGTCCTCAGGAACACTGAAGGGGAAATACTGCAGGTCGGGGAACAGGCTCAACAGGCAATCCAGCAGCAACAACCTGTTGACAGGAAAGAAATGCTTATTAACAGGTACGGGGCGAAAGTTGGTGATGCAATTTATGCACATAAGATCTGGAAAGGCATGAATAATGATATGGTCTTCGATAGCTGGGGCAAACCGCTCAGGGTCGACAGGCTCATAAAGGGCGGGGATGTACAGGAAAGGTGGATCTATACCGGATCCTATGTTATATTTGATGACGACATTCTCGTTGACTGGGGACCGGTGAGATAATTGCCCGGTAAAAGGATACCTGGTTAAAGGGTGCCTGTATTTTCAAATTTTATCCCACTGATAAACTTATTTTCTTATCTTAGTATACCAGCTTGTGGTAAGGTATAATATTTTGTATTTGCATATTTAAACAATAAAAATCCAGATAATGAATAAGTTAAAACTTGTTTCAGGTATCATAATTATTCTGATCTTTATGGGAGATATAGCATATGCCCAGGACTGGGCTAACCTGGAACGCTTCAGGGAAGAAAATGCAGAACTGGGTCCACCTGCTCAGGGTGAGAAGCGTATTGTATTCATGGGTAATTCAATCACCGAGGGATGGAGCCAGCATTCCCCTTCATTTTTCGAAGTCAAGCCTTATATCAACCGGGGTATAAGCGGACAGACAACACCCCAGATGCTGCTGAGGTTCAGGGCTGATGTTATTAATCTTGAACCGGAAGTGGTTGTAATCCTTGCCGGAACCAATGATATTGCCGGCAATACCGGGCCTTCAAGCCTTGAAATGATAATGGACAACCTTATTTCTATGGCCGAGCTGGCAAAAGCAAATGATATTAAGGTTATTCTTTGTTCCGTACTACCTGCATACGATTATCCATGGAGACCGGGTCTGAATCCTGACGAGAAGATACCGGCACTGAATGAAATGATAAAAACCTGTGCCGGACAAAATGGATTGATATATCTCGATTATTTCTCCTCAATGGTCGATGATAACAACGGAATGAAGGATGAATACACTTATGACGGGGTACATCCCAATGAAGCTGGCTACAGGGTAATGGAACCCCTGGTTGAGAAAGCCATTGGAATGGCTCTGAAAAAAAAGTAAAATGATAGTAAATATATCTGAAAGAAAAATGAAGTTTCCTCACCGGAATCAAAATAGTACATAATAAATGAAAACAATCGGTCTTATAGGCGGGATGAGCTGGGAGTCATCACTTGAATATTATCGTATCATTAACGAGAAGGTCAAGAAAGAACTGGGCGGTCTGCACTCGGCAAAGTCTATCTTATTTTCAGTGGATTTTGAGGAGATTCAGATACTGCAACACAAAGGTGAATGGGCCAGACTTACAGATATAATGGTAGATGCAGCTAAAAACCTCAAAAAAGCTGGCGCTGACATGATTGTAATATGTACGAATACCATGCATAAAATGGCTGATGATGTTCAGAATGAAATAACTATTCCTTTATTACACATCGCTGACGCAACAGCGGAATCAATTCAGGAGCATGGAATGAATAAGGTTGGGCTTTTAGGTACCAGGTTTACCATGGAACAGGATTTTTACAAAACAAGACTATCAGACAAATATGGTCTGGATGTTATTATTCCGGGTAATGACGATATGGATATAGTACATAAAATAATCTATGATGAACTATGTCTTGGCAGGATAGTTGAATCATCAAAAAAGCAGTTTTTAAGAATTATAGAAATTCTTGTTAATGATGGTGCTGAAGGTATCATCTTAGGCTGCACTGAGATTCCCTTACTGGTTAAGCAGACAGATGTCTCCGTACCGATCTTTGATACTACCAATATTCACGCCGAAAGGGCTGTATTAGAAGTAATTAAAACCAATACAATTTAGCAATTAACCAATTAACCAGTTGATATGAAAACCATAGTAGAATTGCTTGAGAATAGCGCACAGAAATATGCGGATAATCCCTATATTCTTGAAAAGAAAACGGACAGATATGAAGCTCTCACATACAGGGAGACAAGGGATGAAGCTTATAAAGTAGCTGCAGGACTGTTAGCCATGGGAGTCCGGAAGGGCGACCGCATAGCATTAATATCCGAATCGCGCACTGACTGGATAATCAGTGAACTTGGTATATTGCATGCGCAGGCTATATGCGTACCTCTATCCATATTACTTAAGGAAGGTTCTGACCTGAAATTCAGGCTTGACCACTCAGGGTCAAAATATATAATAGTCTCAAAACAACAGATTGATAAAATAAATCCTGTTAAACAGGATCTGAAGAATCTTGAAAAGATCATTCTGCTTGATCCCATGGAAAGTTACTCCCATGATGAGATATATATGGGTGACATAAAGAAAAGCGGGGAAGACTACCTGAACAAGAATCGTGATAAATTCATGGAAACGTTAAAATCAGTTGGCCCCGACGATTATGTCAATATCAGTTACACTTCAGGAACTACCGCCGACCCCAAGGCAATAATCCTGTCACACAGGAACTATACCGCCAATATTGAACAGACCCTTACTCTTATGGATGTTCCTGAATGGTGGACAACACTTCTTATCCTGCCATGGGACCATTCATTTGCCCATACTGTTGGGATTTACATTATGATGGCAACCGGAGCCAGTCTTGCAGCTGTTCAATCGGGCAAATCTTATATCGACAGTCTTAAAAATATCCCCGGAAATATAAAGGAGATCAGGCCTGTATTTTTGCTTAGTGCACCGGCACTTGCAAAAAATTTCCGCAAAGGTATCGAAAGAGGTATAAGGGATAAGGGGCCGCTGATTGAAAAGCTTTTCAATCATGCACTAACGATAGCCTACAGGTATAATGGCATTGGATGGGACAAAGGAAAAGGAATGAAGATTTTTCTTAAACCATTATATAAGCTATATGATCTTATTTTATTTAAGAAAATCAGGGACAGCTTTGGAGGAAGACTAAAGTTCTTCTTTGGCGGGGCAGCATTGCTTGACATTGAACTTCAGAAGTTCTTTTCTGCTATTGGAATACCGATGCTTCAGGGGTATGGTCTGTCTGAAGCATCTCCGGTTATCTCAGGGAACGTAGAGAAAAGATATAAGCTTGGGTCTTCGGGATTCCTGGTTAAAAATCTCGAGCTGAAAATATGTGATGAGGATGGTAAGGCATTGGGGGTCGGTAGCAAGGGCGAGATAGTAGTCCGTGGAGAAAATGTAATGAAGGGATACTGGAAGAACGAAAGGGCAACAAAAGAAACCATTCGTGACGGATGGCTCCATACAGGGGATATGGGATACATGGATAAGGACGGATTCCTGTATGTCCTGGGAAGATTTAAAAGTCTTCTCATTTCAGACGATGGAGAGAAATACAGCCCTGAGGGAATAGAAGAAACTATGACTGACAGGTCTCAATTTATTGACCAGATGATGCTGTATAATAACCAGAATAAATATACTGCTGCACTGCTTGTACCAAATAGAGAAGCTCTGGCAAGATGGGCAAAAAACAATAATATAAGCCTGGATGATTCAAAGGGACTGGAGACTGTCTTAAATAAGCTGGAATCGGAGATCAACCAGTACAAGCAGGGAGGTGTTTATGATGACCTTTTCCCTTCCAGATGGCTTCCTGCTGCTGTCGCAATTCTCGACGAACCATTCAATGCTGATAATAAACTTATGAACAGTCTTGGTAAAATGGTAAGAGCAAAAATTGTTGATCGCTACAAGGACAGGATAGACTATCTCTATACACCTGAAGCAAAAAATATAGTTAACCCGGAGAATCTTAAAGCCGTAAAAAGTGTATTGAATATTACTTAGGCTAGTCTTTTACGCACCTGACACTGAAAGCATATTCCTTATTCAGGAAATCCCTGAGAAAATAATAGTTATAATAGCTCATGTAACGAAACCAGGCATTATTACTATCTCTTGAAGTAGAACTCCACCAGTACCCGTATTCTCCTTTATTAAAATACTGGTCAATATAACTTCGTCCACCACAAGGCTGGCCGTTAAATCCAAAATCATCTGTGCCATTTGAATTATTTAACCAGCCTGAAACCGATTTAAGATGAATGGCTAAATCTTCCCAGTCATCTCCTCCGCTTACTTTTTCATATGGCCCCATGGTAAGGCTCACATAATAAGCCATTTCCTCCCATTCAATATCTGAAGGCAAATGCCATCCGTCAGGACATGCATCCAGTGCCGTTTCCCAGGTATAGAGACGTCCCATCGTAACCACATTAATATCATCATTATTAAAAGCCCAGCATCCGGAGCCGGCATCATAGGCCAGGTTTTCCGCCATCCATATCTGGTCGCCCATTTTTACCCAGTTGTATTTGGTTTGATCCCTTGCATCAGTAAAAACTCCTGAACTCTTTTCAAATGGGTCTTCCTTTTTGCAGGCTGATGCTACAAGTATGATAAGCAGAAAATAAATAATGGTATATACAATTGTCTTCATCTGACGGGATATTTATTATTTATAGTACATGATCAATATTCTGTTGAGCAAGCATATTTCTTATTTCTGTTTCAACGTTGTTTAAATTATCTCTTTCCAATAGTTATATTCATATAACCCTGCTCCTGCTGCCCTCACGAAAAATACGCCATTGTAATCATATACAAATTAGTAAATTATAATTATTATTAAAAATTAAGATGAGGTTTTTTCAGTGACGCAAATAAAAAGATTTTAAGGAAGATTTAAACTGGTAATTAAGTGAGGAAACCACTGGTACAAAAGCCATTGTTATTGTTAGCTATAAAATTGTATATTAGGTTAAGATTTAGCCGGTGCAAATAGCATTGTCAGATAAAGCAACCTTGTATGTGTCGGGTTAATTTATTATTTGACATTGGTGCCAGGTTGTTTTATTTTTATATTATCAAGCATTGTCACCGGGCCGACTGTGTAGTAGAGTAATCAGGACTGGTCCTGCAGAATACAGGAGGCGTTAATGGAAGTCGATATAAATAATAATTTCAATAATTTATAATAAAATCTCAGCTATATGATTAAGAAAAATTCCTCTCTCGTTATTTTAGTTTTCCTGGCTTCATTATTGACTACATATGGTCAGATCGATAAAAAAATCACGATAAGACCATATCTGAGAGCCGGCATTAATCTGTTACCTCCATCAATGGAAGACCTGGAATATGAGGGTGACTGGTCTGACGCCGTTATAAATAAAAATCCCATTAACATAGGTGCAGGGACACAGGTTAAAATATCATTGGATAAAGTTGATGTTGGAATTGATATAGGTGGAGGCACAATGTATAAAAATGAGGTTGTATATGATGAAGGAGTTGGCATATCTTCTTATCTGGATAAGGAAAGCCACATTTATATTCTTCTTTTTGGAGAATATACACTCAAGGATCCGTTCTTTGTCCAGGTCGGTCTGGGGCCTAATATATCACCATGGTATTATGAATATTATTATGATTCAGTAAATTATACCGATCAAAGTGAGTCGTATAGCGGAGTTGGCGTTAACCTGGCATTTATGGCTTCAGCAGGTGCTGATTTTGCCATTAGCGAGAATATTAATATATTCCTGCTTGGCAAGATGGATGGCATATTCAGGTATGGAGTTATGCTTCCCTTTACCCTGAATATTGGCGTCAGCTTTAACCTCTAGTACTTCTCTGAACGATTATATTCTTAAAGATTAACATAATCTCACAAGCACTTCCAGGGCAATTATCATGAAATTCCTTTGATCCTTTTACTGAATCTCGAGGGCCCCTCAGCAATATTAAGCATAATACTTAATGAAGCACGCCGATGTTTATCATTAGTGGTTCTATAAAAGTTTCTGGCAGCAATTAACTTTTACATCAGAATGCAAAAAGACTTTGACTTCTGGTAGACATCAAGTTTCTGAAACCGAACAGTGTGAGTGTGAGTCCTCCTTCGCTACCACCTTCGGTAAACCTACGGCGGTCAGAGAAAGCTTCGGACTTCGTCCGACGAAGCCGGAGGACGAAGTGTGGGAGTAAGAACCAATTCCGCCATCCTTTAAGAGCCGAAGTCCTGGCGAAGGTTCCTGGTGGATGAGCTCGACGAAAGCAGTGAATTAAAACATTTCGAGAGTGATCATTCGAGCTTCTCGCTCTCGCTTTGTCAGCCAAAACTGTTGTGAAGGCTGGCTCTCACTCTGATTTGGTACCCGGAAAGGACGGAAGTTGCAACAGGCTGAGTGATTTTTTATTTGACTTTGATTGCTGGTTAGTTTAATTTTATACACAAACCAGCTTACATGCCTGAAAAACCAAATAACTTCTGGCAGGAACTGAAACGCAGGAAAGTCATTCGCGTCATCATTGGATATGCTGCAGCTTCGTACGTAATCCTTGAGCTAATATCAATTATAACCGAACCATTCAGTCTTCCTGAGTGGACTTTAAGATTGGTTTTCATCCTACTCTGTACAGGTTTCATTATTACTGTTATTCTCTCATGGATATACGATGTTACACCTGATGGGCTTAAGAAAACAACGCCAACGGCATCTGTGAAAGAGCAAGCCGGCAAACAAAGAAAAAAGAAGCCAAAAGTCAGTGATATTATTATTTCTCTGTTGCTCGTGGCAGTAATCGCCCTGGCATATCCCAGGATATTCAATAAGAATAAATCTGACCCTGATGAAATGTCCTGGACCCATTCCATTGCTGTCCTTCCTTTTGCTGACATGAGTCCCGATAAAGATCAGGAGTTTTTCTGTGATGGTATGGCTGAAGAGATTATCAATGCACTTACAAATGTTGATAAGCTAAGGGTCATAGCTCGAACATCCGCATTTTCATTCAAAGGTAAAAACATAGATGTACGAACCATCGGAAATGAACTTGGTGTCGCAAATCTACTTGAGGGTAGTGTAAGGAAATCAGGGAACCAACTACGCGTTACAGCCCAACTTGTGCGCACATCGGACGGTGCACATCTCTGGTCAGAGCAATATAACAGGGATCTGACAGATGTATTTGCCATCCAGGAAGAAATTGCCCTCTCAGTTGTCGAACAGTTAAAGATGAAACTTTTGTATCAGGAAGAGGAAAGAATAACAATGAGGCTTACAGATAACCTTGAAGCCCATCAGAAATATCTTCGAGGTCGTCATATCCTTAATCGCAGAAGGAAAGAGGATATCTATACATCCATTGATTATTTCAATCAAGCACTGGAACTTGATTCACTTTATGTGATGGGATATATCGGTCTTGCGGATGCATATGCCTTACTTCCATCTTACGCTGCCGAACAGGAACAGGAAGCATATCCTAAAGCAAAAGCAGCCATCATTAAGGCCCTGGAAATTAATGATAAGGTGGGTGAAGCTTACGCCTCCCTGGGATGGATCAAAATGCTGGCCGACTGGGACTGGAAAGGTGCAGAAGAGGCTTTCAGGAAAGCTGTTTCGCTCAATCCCGGCTACGCCACAGCATATCACTGGTATGGTTACTTATATATGCTTATGGGAGATATGGATAAGTCTATTCCTATTATTAAAAAAGCACTCGACCTGGATCCTCTTTCTCCTGTTATCAACCGGGTAATGGGTGATGTATATTATCATTCCCATAAGTATAATGAAGCTATCCCTCCTCTGCAGAAAACACTTGAACTTGAATCCTGCATGCCTTTTGCTCATATGCAATTAAGCCTCTGCTATCTACAAAAATCGATGTACGATGAAGCAATTGAAGAGTTCGAAAAAGAAAAACAATGTAGAGAAGATCCCTCGGGTGTTGAATACATTTTGGGCTTAATCTATGTAAAAATGGGTGACCTGGAAAAAGCAAGGGAAATACTCCGGGAACTTGAAAACAGGAATATAAAAGGTTCCGGTACGGCTCAACTTTATTTTGCGCTGGGTGAGAATGAAAATGGTTTTAAAATGCTGGAAGAAATGTATGAAAACCATGATACCTGGTTAATTTTCACTCATTCTAATCCATGGTTTGATAATGTTCGAGCACTTCCACAGTTTACAAATCTGATTAAAAAAATCGGCCTGGATTAATGAAATTAATGATTACTGTTCTCTGTAATTCCTTTGAGGTACCTTAATATCAGGGAACATATCTTTACTAATAATAATAACCTTTTTGTTCATATGAAATCACTTATACCATTCGTATTACTATTTTCATTGCTCCATGGAAATCCTTTTCCTCTGCATTTGGTTAATAAATACCCGGATAAGAGTGAAATCAGGGTAATACTACTTGGTACCGGTTACCCAAAACCTCAGATTAAACAGTTCGGGCCAAGCACATATATCGAAATCGGTGAAGAGAAATTCCTATTTGATTGTGGAAGAGGTGCAGAAATACGATTATCACAAATTGGAAGAGATTATACATGTATTACAAAACTGTTTCTGACACATCTTCATTCTGATCACACGGTTGGAATTCCGGATGTCTGGCTTACAGGCTGGAATAACTGTCCGCGAACTGAACCTTTGCAGGTGTGGGGGCCATCAGGAACTAAAAATATGATGGAGCATCTGCAGAAAGCCTATGAATACGATATTCATATACGAAGAGACATTGACGAAAAGCTTAATCCTGACGGGGTTAAAATCATAACACGAGAATACTCTGAAGGATTAATATATGATCAAAACGATATAAAAATAACAGCATTTGAAGTTGATCATGGGCCGGTTAAACCTGCTTATGGTTTTAGGATTGATTACAAAGACTATTCAGTTGCTCTCTCAGGCGACACAAAACCAACTGAAAATATATTACAACATTGTAAGAATGTGGATCTGATCATCCATGAAGCTATTTGTCCGGATTGGTTCAGGAATAATATTCCCGGCCTTTCTGAAAAACAAATTCAGGCAGTACTGGATCACCACACCACCCCGGAACAGGCAGGATTAATTTTTAAATCAATTTCTCCTAGATTAGCTGTCTACTCTCATATCGAGAATGAACCTGTCTCAAAATCTGAATTAATGATTTCCACAAGGAAAAACTATGATGGCCCCTTAATTGTCGGAGAAGACTTAATGACTATAGAAATTGGTGAAAAAATTATAGTGTCGCTGGAAGGTAAAAATATGATGATAATAGAATAATTGCATAATATGAAATTAGCAGGATTTACAATTATTGTATCATTTATGATTCTATCTTTAATGGGCTGCCAGAATAAAACCTCGGATAATAAGCTTTTAAAAAGTACAGACAAGCACAATAATGGTTTATTTCTCATTCACATTGTATCTGTACAGCCCGGAGATGAAGATAAATTTATTGACCATCTGGATTCTGTGTATTTTCCTGCCTGGTCTGAATTGAAGGACAGAGGCCAACTATATGAGGCAAGCGTATTCCAGACTAAGACTCTGGATTCATTACAGGACGAAGCTCCCTCAAAAGATTTTCTAATATTAATACATCTGACATCTGATCCCTTAACTGTGAATCTGTTTGAGGCTGAAACAGAATTAAGAAAATTTCAGTTGTATGATAAAAGTTACTTCTCAGTTATTAGATCAGAAATTATGGCTCCAACTAAAGATTCTTATTTCCCAGTGACAACTTCTCAGGATTATGAGAGAGTTGAGGAAATAGATTTTTTAGTGGAATTTATAGATGTTAATGATTCTCCTGAAGATCTTGAGCTATACCGTTCTTTAATGAACTCATATTTTGGTCCGGCCAATGGGATTCTGGTTGAAAAAAACCTGCTGTTCAGTTTTACGGCCTTTGAAACTGATAAGGTAATATCGATCACTGATGATGAAGCTTCATGGAATCAAATACATATCAGTGGAGATTATCCTGAATACTTAGATTTAAACTGGGATTCCTTATACTCAGACCTGCTTCATAAGGAATTCTCTGTAGATCTGGACTCAATCTGGGATCTGCTCCCGGATATCAGAGAATCACCACCTTATTATTCGGGCCAATTTATAAAAAAATTGCATCTGCATTAATATAATCACTTTTGTTATGAAAAGAACAATTTCTATTATCGTATGGATTTTACCACTTGTTCTGCTTGCGCAGGAGCCTGATCTCTATGAACCTGTCAATTACAAATGGGCAGTCGAAAATGGTACTCGCAGCAGGGATGGTAAGCCAGGACCGAATTACTGGCAAAACCATGCTGACTACAATATCTCGGTAAGGCTGGATACCGCTGAAAATAAAATATATGGAGAAGAAACCGTAATTTATTATAATGAAAGCCCCGATACACTGGATAGAATAGTAATCAGATTGTATCCAAACAGGTATAAAAAAGGAGCAATAAAAAACCTGGCTGTTAATCCCGGGAACCTGCACGATGGTGTTGAATTAACCTCACTCGCTATTAATAACATAGGCTTACCGGTATCTGATTCCAGTTTTTTAGTAAATCCCTTCGCCTTAACATCTTTTGATACATTATCCTATGTAAATGGCACTAACATTGCCATTTATCTTAAAGAACAACTACTTCCAGGTAAAACCCTGAATTTATTCTGTGAGTGGAATTATAAAATTGCTACTAAACCTGAGTTCAGAAGGACCGGCCATTACAAAGATAATGCATGGTTTATTGGGTATTTTTATCCTCAGATAGCTGTATATGATGATCTGGAATATTTCTCTGGTATCAAAGGCTGGGACTTCATGCTAAGCCATAAAGGATGGCAGGAATTTTATAACGATTTTAATAATTACAATGTAAATATTGAAGTCCCTCATTGCTTTTACGTGTGGGCAACCGGAACACTGGTTAACCCTGAGCAAATATATAAACCAACTTTATACCAAAAAATTCAGGAAGCAAAATCAAGTGACAAAATTGTTCATCTAATAACAGAAAATGATTTGACACATGATTACCTAAAAGGTAATATATGGCATTTTAAAGCCATGAACGTGCCCGATTTTGCATTCGGGACCGCCTCGGGCTATCTGTGGGATGCAACCAGTGTTCAGGTTGCGAATCGGCGTGTTTTTGTGGATGCTGCATATCATCCTGAATCTGACTATTTTAATTTTGTTATTAATGAAGCAAGGAGCACTATTGAATATACTTCCAGTGTTTTCCCGGGCATCCCTTACCCCTGGGAGCATACAACTACGTTTAATGGTATGCTCCGAGGAGGAATGGAATTCCCTATGATTGCTAATAATTCCAATATTCAGGATACAATAACAACTTACTATGTTACTTTTCATGAGATCTTCCATAACTATACTCCTTTTATGATGGGATTTAATGAAAAGCGTTATCCGTTTATGGATGAAGGCCTTACAGATATGGTTTCAACTGAGTATATGTCAGATGTACACCATGTCGTTTACCACTCAAGTGCTCCGGGCAGTCAAAACAGGATTGATGATTATAATTATTATGCTGTAAATGAAGATAATCCAATGTATAATGCCTATGCAAATTCAAATGACTATAATATAGTTTATCAGTATTACGTGAAACCATATATTGCTTATACGCTTTTCAGAGAGATGGTTGGCAGAGATAATTTTCTTATGGGACTAAAAGAATTTGTCAGGCGATGGCAAGGTAAACATCCTACACCATATGATTTATTCTATACCATGAATGATGTGTTGAAAGAGAATTATAACTGGTTCTGGAAAGCCTGGTTTTTCGAACCTGGTTATCCTGACCTGGGGCTTGAACTGTCCGGACAAAACGTAATTGTCAAAAGAGTAGGTGAAGGTTCTTTGCCACTTCCGGTCAGGCTGCAAATATTATATAATGATGGTTCAATAAAACATATAGAACGACCGATGGACATCTGGAAAAATGGTACTAAAGAAATCAAAATAAAACTGGATCAATTTGAAAATATTAACGAAATCTCACTTGACACTGAGTTAATACCTGATATTGATCTTAGTAATAACTCTATCGTTTTTTCAGCACATGCTCAGTATGAGACTGTAATAAATAAGGATGATCCTGACATTCTTATCCCGATTTCATTTGACAGCCATGGATCTAAACTCCGTGGGTATTTTAGTAAAGCCTTAGGTGATGGGCCTCATCCAACGATTATTCTATTACATGGATCCCCCGGAGGCAATAAAGATATTTTTGGACTTGCTCAGGCAGCACCAAAAGCAGGCTGGAATGCACTGGTGTTTAATTATCGGGGATTTTATGAAAGTGAAGGTATATCTTCTCTAAAAAATTCCGTCGAAGATGTATTTTCAGCTATAAACTTTTTAAGGTCAGATGAGACTGCAAAAAAATATAGAATTGATGTCGATCATATTTCACTTGCCGGATATAGCTATGGAGGAGATATTGCATTAACAGCAGCAGCCGGTGATCCTTCTATCAAATATGTCATTTCTATTGCAGCTGCTGACCTCAGTGAAATTGCAAGGCTGGCTGAGAAGAGTGAAGAATTCAAATCTGTGTTTCTTGAAACGATGAACGACAGGTATATAAATGGCCCTGTTAAAGGACCGGGTGGGAAGGAAGCGCTCGAAGAATTATTGGAAAATAAGGATAAATATGATCTGGTAAAACATGCTGAGAATCTCTCAGGAAAGTCACTTCTGATAATTGGTGGCTGGAACGACCAGGCTTCTACACTTGAAGAACACGTTTTACCATTGATCAGAGCCTTACAGTCGCAAGGAGCTGAAAAAGTTGAAAAAGTGATTCTGGATACAAATCACTCTTTCGAAGGGAAAAGAGAAGAACTGGCCAATGTAGTTATTAAATGGCTGAAAGATAATCATCCAGGAGACTTAAATGCACCGGAGAACTATGGTAAACCTGGTATTCTCAAATATGTCCGGGTATACTCAGATTCAATTGGTGATACACATTTCGAGGATATGGAAATTAATCTGGATGAAATTGATTTTGCACCTCCAGCCCCTCCTATTTACACTTCTGAATTAATATCTTCAGCTAGTTATGGTTTTTTAAGTGTTTTGCCCGGATGGGAAAGCGAATGGCATCCAACACCCGAAAGACAATTTATGATTTACCTCTCAGGAATTATTGAAGCGGAGGTCAGTGATGGGGAAATTCGGCAATTTGGACCCGGAAGTATAACGCTTGTTGAAGATACTTTTGGAAAAGGTCATAAGAGTAAAGCCCTGGGAAATGATAAAATAGTGTTAGCAGTAATACAATTGAAATAATGGTCATAACACAAGCATTATGAAGATCATATTCCTACCCTATATCGCAATCATCAGGAGCCAAAATCCCGGAAATTACAAATCAGAGTTTTCGTCACTAAACATAACTTCGGAAATGTTAGAACGTAATTGCCAGGAGTAATTCGTAGGCTGAGCCAGAGGCGCTATTTTTCATCACGATCGAATGACAATACAAAACGCAGAACACGGAACCCTGAACACGAAAAAAGAGGCGAGAGTGCTAGGCAATGTGTGTGAGTGTGAGTTTTGAGGAAAAAAAGTGTGAGTGTGAGGAAAACTTCATTAACTAATAATATTGGTGCTATCATTCTTCCTGAAAAATGAGATATTTCAATTGCTACAGATAGAACAGTAGAATTACCTTGGCAAGAATATGAAACTATACTAGTTGTATCTCAAACTATCTGCAGGGTTCACATAAGCTGCTTTTAGTGTCTTGTTAATAATGGCAAAAAAAGAAGCCAGTACAATAATTAACACTGAGAAGATAAGCTGGCCTGCTCCCAGGGAAGTACGATAACTAAAATCTTTCAACCAGTTAAATGAAATATACCAGGCCAGTGGCAGAAAAATAATAGTTGCCAGTGAAACAGGAAGGAGGAACTTTTTGAGAATTTCAACAGTTGCTGACAATACTGACGCTCCCATAGCTTTTCTAATACCTATATTTTTTGTCATGCCACTTACCACGAACGATACCAGGCCATATATACCAATAATAGCAATAAAGCATGCAATAATAGAAAAGCTCAATATTACCTTTCCCATATTTGACTCTTCCGCATATAAATTATTGTATTCATCATCCATAAAGCTATGGTCAAGTGCAAAATTTGAATCAAAATCTTTAAAAACTGACTCAATATAACTAAGCGATGACTCAAAATCATTACCGCTTAACCTTACTAGAACTATATTACTCCACTCAGGGTAATATGAAAATATCAAAGGCTCTATTTTGCTTTTCATAGAAGTGAAATTGAAATCTTCTACCAGGCCTATGATTTCGATCTCACTGCCCCATTTAGAAATTTTCTTCCCAACAGGATCTTCCAGACCCAGCATCCGGGCCAGTGTCTCATTTATTATTACCTGATCACTCAGGTCAGATGACTGGTTTAATGAAAAGTTTCTTCCTGAAATAACCCTCATTTTGAAGAGATCCAGGTAATCGTTGTCAACAAAGTATGTAGTTACCATTGGTATCATAACTATATCTCCATTCTCTTTTTGCCGTTGGATTTCGTTCCTCTCGATCATTCTTGTGGGTGTTGTGCCGGCAAAAGAAACTGATGACAGTAGAGGACTCTTTAATAACTCATTTTTTATTGCCTTGAATTGATCCCGGTTCTCCTGGTTCCAGATACGAATAACTGCAATATTATCCCTGTTATATCCAACATCGGTATTTTTTATATACCGGAGTTGATTTTGTATGGTTACAGCCAGTATAACCAGGACTACTGATATCCCGAACTGAAATATTATGAGAATGTTTCTAAGCTTCCATTGACCTTTGCTTTTAAATAAAGCTGAAGATCCTTTAAATAAACTTACTGGTAAAAATGATGAAAGGATAAATGAGGGATATCCTCCGGCAAGAATGCCTACTACAAGAGTCAAAATGATATAAGCAAATATATTTACAGGGTCGAAAACAAAACTCACAGGAATATTGACACCAACAATATTGATAAAAATGGGAAATATTGCCCATATTATTAATATGGATACGGCCACACAAATGAAAGCCAGAAGGTAGGATTCAAGAATGAATTGTTTTATTATACGGCCCCTGCTTGCCCCGCATATTTTTCTGACAGCAACCTCTTTTGATTTTGTATCTGCACCAGCTGTTGCGAGGTTAATATAGTTAATGGATGCTACTAATAGTATCAGGATGCCAATGAAGGCTATCATCAGGACAGTTTTTCGATCTTTAGTTTTTATTGCACTCATCTTTATGCCCCTGGAGAGATGAATATCTTCAAGCGGGATAAGAAAATATCGCCTGTTCAGAGATTCCTCATTATGGTATTTCTTAATTACCCCGGGCAGCTTACTTTCAAATTCCTTTACTGATACATTGTTGCCTAACTTAATATAACTATTATAATTCAGTATGCCCCATGATCTATCAATATCATCACGCATTGAATACATTGTCAGGAATGAGACCAGGTAGTCAAACTCCAGGTGAGTATTACCTGGAAGATCCTCAACAACAGCCGTTATCTTATAGAGCTCACCACCTCTGCCGATCAGTGTTTTACCAATAGGATTCTCGCTGCCAAATATTTTCCAGGCAAATGATTCTGTAAGGACTATGGTAAAGGGTTCTGCAAGGGCTGTTTCACTGTTACCGGCTATCATCCTGAATGGGAATACATTGAAAAAATCCTTGTCAGCATACAAACCATCAGCAACGAAGCTTTCCTTTTTATAGATAAAAGGAGATCTTAGCTCTTTAGTTCTTATAGCGTAGCTTACATCCTCATAATCCTTCACCAATGTTGGTGCAACTATACCGGATGTTATTGCAAAAGACTCCTCACCGCCTGACCGTGAGTCCAATAGTGTTTGCCCCAATAAATATATTCTATCAGATTTATGAATAAAACTATCGTAGTTTAATTCGTACCTGGCATATATCCCTAAAAACATAAAACTGACGATACCCACAACCAGGCATAAAAGACCTATAATTTGCTTACTTAAGCTTACCCTGAGACTCCTGATTGAAGTAAGAATATTTCTGAATGAGATGCTACTTTTATTCATTTGTTAGCGAATGTCCTTCACCATCCCGAAGAACATAATTATGCATATAATAATAAAGTATCACCTGAAAGACTTTGCTGTTTTGAAATTGTTGCATAAAGAAAAAACTGGTCTTATACTGTAATTTGGGGAGTATTATAAGGGAATGGAGCCTCGCATCTTTGCTGCTTATGTGGTTCTCCAGAAAGTCCCTCCTTCGTTTAAGCTCCGGTCTTCGTCCGACGAAGTCGGAGGACGTAGTGTGAGGAAAAAGAGTTACAAGCAGATTTTCTTTCTTTATATTCTTCTGGACCTTTAGGTTTTCCTGTCCTTGCTGACACTTTTACAGTTGTACTACGAATAACCAGGCCCGGCCCCAAAGTTGTTTGAGCGATAATAACGCCTTCCCGGTTGAAGGTCCTGAGTATTTAACCATTTCGGATAAAAAGATATGAGAAGAATATTATATTTCGTTATAATACAAATCTGTTTCCTTGATTAAATATCATTTCAAATGCTTTTTATTTCCAACTAACTCCCAATGGCATAAAGACATCGGAATACATCCCATACTATTCAGGCGATCAAAAAAATCACGTACTTCAAACTCTTTACCTTCTGATTCAAGCTTCTTTGCATAATCCTTCATGGCATCTTCCAGTAAGTATTTTCCAGTAATATAGCTTGTTCCGTATCCCGGTTGTCTCATATAAAGATGTTGTTCAAATATCTGAAGGTCTTTGACTGTTTTCATCCAGCCCCGGGGAGTGTAATCTGAATGGATCTGACCGGCATCAGCCATACTCATCTCATTGGCCTGAGCATAAAGAGAGCCCAGGGCCCGGGCTGCCCTTTGAGCAATAAGAATATATACAATTTCACGAGTACGCGGACTATCATCATAAAATCCGGCTTGCATAAACATTTCCTCCACCCCAGTTGCAATCCCTTCGTTCCTGGAATCAAAAATATTATAAAGTAAGGCACCTCTACGTATGATATTAGGATGAGGATCTCTGTCCATGCGTGCCAGCTCCAGCCAATGGTAAAAGTGTGAATATAATGGGCGGGGATCATGGTGTGCTGTGATCCAGAAAAAATGTCTGTTTTCTCTAGGGATAAATTGCCCCATGTGCTCCTTAAAAACCGGTTCGAAATAGTCTTCAATGGTAAGGATATCTTTTTCGTCCAGGAATCTCATTATGCTTTGAACCGATTGCTCCGCCAATGCATCATATTCCATCGGACTTTCGGCAGTAACTATTTGTTCCAGGTCTCTGTTACGGTGTTCTTCAAGTTTGAGAAAACTCCAGGCCCTGGCAAGTTCTGTCTTCATTAACATAAGCTCATCCGCCCAACTCAAGGGCACTAAATGGACATTTTGTAAATACCAGCTATAGTTTTCCTTTCCAATACCAGAGGGTCCGTTCTTTAAATCAGCTTCTTTAATAAGCCATTCTACAAAAGCATCTGTTGATCGTATGGCTTTTTGGATGGTCACCTGCAGTTCATCATCATCCACAACACCTGGCATTTTCAGTATGCTTCTTAAATCGTATGATTGATTTTCAATATCCCGTATACCAACCTTAAACAATTCCTTTGCATTACCGGCTTTTAAATTGATCTTAGCCTGCTCATTTAATGGTGGAATGATCTTTAGATCTTTTATTAGATTGACTCTTTCTTCGGAAGATAAAGGGAAATTATAGGTCCACAATTCCGTTAAAGCATGATGAGCAGGCCCCTCATGTGCCGGCACATCACTCCGTTCTGTCCAGACGGATTTGTAAAAAGCCGGATCCCTTTCCCAGGGACGCAGAATCCGTGTGTTAAAATCATAACCGTTCATTTCTGCCCAAATAATATACCAATCCACCTTTTGTTCAATGGTCCATTGGGTGGTATCAAATTGCATCAGCTTGTTTTGCAATTCTTTAAATTCAGTCCTCCTTTCTGAGAAGCCCTGGCTGGTATAATCCGGTGCCCCGTTCTTAAATGGAGGGCTTTCAAAATCACGCCATTCGAGAAATAAATCGGCCAAGTTCTCGTACGAAAAGTCTATTATACGATCAGGGGTAGTATCGCCTGATTGGCAGGTAATCAAAAAAAAAGATACAAGAATGATAAATAATAAAGGTATGCGCTTCATAATTTAATATTATTTGAAACTAATATAACAAAAATTGTATGTACACAAAGGGTGTAAATAACCATTATTGAATATGATCTCCGTTTTTAAGCGCATAATGACAGGTGGGCATTAGAAATAAGACGATAAAAACTCAAGCCATCCTAAATATTGCACAACCCAGATTTTAAATAAATACCAAATCTATTTGAAGACAAAGCTACAGACGACCTCCGCCACGCAAGTGTCGCCCTGCATCAGACCCCACACCCGGACCTCTGTTCGTTCTGTAATATCCGAGCGAGCCCCGGGCAGAAGATACACCTCCTTTCCCCTGCGCAGAATACGTTTTTTGTAGAAGAAAGTTCCGGAATCGAGGCGGAATGTTTGCTCGATGCTGGTCGATACGCTAAAGTACTCACTGCCCTCTTTCCACTGTTTGATCTTAGTGATCACGACTTCGTCGCCGGTGACGCTTTTCACATGTCCATGCAGCAAGGATTCCCCGGTCGGAAGCGCAAGTTCAGCCGTATCGGTCTGTGTGGTTCTGACCATGGTAATGCCCTGTGTTGAGGACGGCTGCATAGTCCAGACATAGTCTGCCACCAGGCTGACTGAGTCCCAGCGACCCCATACACTTGCAACCGCATTCACCTGTATATCATCCGGCTCCCGGGATGAGCAGGGAACGTACCTGATAACCTGTGTATGGCCCTTCAGTGAAACCTGTCGATCGAAGCACTGCGTGTCCGGCCCGAGCAGTACGTCGACAACTTCCGCTTCTCCTTCTTCGCCAGCGAAACGTCTGAGCGTGAATGAACCTGCGCCGCTTTCTGTTACTCTACCTCTCAGGTCGGCTGGCCGGGCCGGAATATTTTCTCCTCCATGCACTTCTTCCCGGGGTGTTGCCAGTCCGAGGAAGATGCCGAACTCCTTGTAGGCCACCGTGTAACCGGCGACTGCAAAGCATAGCGAAAGCGCCAGGACCCTGATTAGGACCTTAACAGAGGCGTCACCGGGTCTGGCAAACCATAAGAACAGCCCGAAGCCGAGGATGCCGCCCAGGGTATTGAGCAGCAGATCGTCGATGTCAGTGCTCCCGGTGCCGAACAGATACTGTAAAGCCTCGAGGGAAATGCTGACTGCTATGATTACCAGCAATGTACGGAAGAATTTCCTCATGAAGCTGAAGAGGATCGGCAGGTAGAACCCCATGGGCACGAATATAAACAGATTTCCTGCAAGGTTAGAGAACCAGCGCAGGAATCTCATTTCACTGCTAAACTGAATATAATCACGAATCGTCTGAAACGGCAAAAGGTTGATCGCCCGCATCGGCGCCCGACCTGCCTTCAGGTTCTGAACGATTTGGGGTAGCGTGGTGCCCTTGATGAGGGTTATCTTGACGAGTACAACCACATAAGCGATAAAGATAAGAATGACTATTACTGTCAGGGTATTCGTGGTGCTTTTCTGAGTTTTTGAGTTCATTCTGATCTCTGGAGTGAGTGATGTCCTTGGGTTTTGAGGGTCAGGTTAATATTTTCTACTAATTTAATTATAAAAATACGAAATGTAATATTGGCCTGCAATGTCTTAGGCTGTATACTAATTATAATTACAATCTCAGTTCATTAAAAATTAATGTAGCACATTGGAAGCGTAGATGACATTGCAAAATCATTAGCATCAAAAACACACTGGAATTATTCTTCAGTTGCTGGACTCCCGGTAATGATCCCGGGAGTAATAATAGCAGTGGTTTTTCAGGTCTTCCGGGTGGTGACCGTAACATCAATGGTAGTTTCAACAAAGGTGGCATAACAGGTAACTGGTGGAGTGATACTAATTACTTACTTAATAACTCGTGGTACTGGTTCCTGGGCTACAATGGCACAAAATTCAACCGGGGCATCTGCAGTAATGAAACCGGCTTCAGTGTTCGTTGTGTCAGGTATGAGCCATATAAATAAGATTTTAACTTTCAGAATCGCTAAACCATTTAGTAGAGACGCCTGTCTCTGTCCGCCGAAGATATGTTAATTCGTGGTGCAGGAGGACCTGGCGTCTCTGATTATTTATCATGCCCCGGAGGGGCATAATATTAATAGCCACAGTCATACCTGTGGGTAAAGAGCCAACCCCACTCCCCCCTCTCGCCGGCGCGCCGCAGAGGGAGTGGTAAATGCTTTTACCCCCGTGACTGCGTCCGGGGCTATTATTATTTTCCCCCTCCGGGTGAGTCAGAAAAACACAGAACGCGGAACAAAAAGAGTGTGAGCCCTCCTTCGCCAAGGCTACGGAGGACGCAGTGTGAGAGCGGGTGTGAGGAAAAAGTAATATAATTCTCTTTGTGCCCTCGATTTATCTTCATAATCTGTACGGTTTATTTAATGACTTATATCTATGACTATGTCTATAAATGGATTCCTTTATGAAATCCTCATAGATACCACCTGGCTAACACTCAGTATTTATTTATACATTTATATTATGGTTAACCAGAAAAATATAGTTATGAAAAACCTCAGTGTCAGATGGACTCATTATACCACAATTTTGTTAATTGTTTTTATATTTTATACCTGTCACTCACAGGTCAATAGCCCTGCTTTAGAGGGGAGCGTTGCCTCAGCTCACCCTCTTGCCACAAAGGCAGGAATGGATATCCTTAACCAGGGTGGTAATGCCTTTGATGCGGCTATTGCAGTAGCTGCGAGCCTGAATGTAGTAGAGCCTATGTCATCCGGTATCGGAGGATACGGGACTATTTTAATTTATGATGCCAAGAGAAAACAGGTACGCTTTCTTAACCCGAGTGGCAGATTTCCTGTCAATACCAATACAGATCTTATGCGTGAGCCAACACCAGGTTTTATGGAAAACAGGGTGGGTTCAAAATCCATATCCACTCCAGGCAATGTAAATGCATGGGCAAGCATGCATGAAAATTATGGAAGTATAAACTGGAAGGATCTTTTCCAGCCTGCTATTACTTTAGCAGATCAGGGCTTTGAAGTGTCAGAATTTCTTTCTTTGGTAATCGGATCTGCTTTCAAGGATTTTTCTCCATATGCTCAATCTATTTATGGGAATAATGGTAAACCCCTGGAAGAGGGTGAATTATTGATTCAATCAGACCTGGCAAAAACTTTCAGATTAATATCCAGGAAAGGAGCTGAAGCGTTCTATAATGGTGAAATAGCGAAGCTTATTGATGGTGAAATGAAAAGGGTCGGAAGTTTTCTGACTATTGAAGACCTGGTAAATAATGAAGCCGAATGGTATGAGCCCCTTCTTTACAGGTACAGGGATTTTGATGTTTATACTGCTTCTCTGCCCGCCAACTCATTCGCAGCTTTTGTTAACCTTGGCCTGATGAACCAGATTCCTGCTGAGAGACTGGAACATAATTCTGCTGAATACCTGCATCTCTTCGCTGAAATGACAAAGGAATCATATAAGTCGAGACTACTGTATTCATTTGACCCTGAAATAAAAGAATCACCCCTTGACAGTATTCTTTCACCTGAGTTTCTTAATAATAAAATTGCATCATTCGATCCTGATAGCGCAAGCCAATTTGAATTGCCATTTAGCCCTGAAAGTAAAAATACCACTCATTTCGTAGTGATCGACAAATGGGGTAATATAGTCAGTGCAACACAGACATTG
>Ga0272443_10001347_pt1 | contig 36701 bp, 32 predicted proteins | sample SSMAcet12_FD_193581 | JGI IMG/M metagenome (GOLD analysis project Ga0272443, IMG submission 193581) | Marine sediment archaeal communities from Little Sippewissett salt marsh, Falmouth, MA, United States - SSM-Acet-12 | ecosystem: Environmental > Aquatic > Marine > Wetlands > Sediment ... | reverse complement strand
TTTTCAATCGCTGACGGAAAGCGGAATAAACTGGTCAGATTTCAGTAGTTTTACAAAAGCGGGTATAAACTGGACGGATATGCAGGCGCTGACGGAAAGCGGAATAAACTGGAGTGACTTACAGCCACTTACGGAAGCGGGTATCAACTGGCAGGATATCCAGAGCATGACAGAGACCGGCATAAACTGGAGCGACCTCCAGTCAATGACGGAAGGCGGTATCAACTGGAGCGACTTACAACCATTGACGGAAGCGGGTATCAACTGGACAGGTATGCAGGCGTTAACAGAAAGCGGAGTAAACTGGAGTGATTTGCAACCATTAACGGAAGCGGGTATCAACTGGTCGGATATGCAGTCGATGACCGAATCGGGAGTGAACTGGAGCGGTTTGGCGCCGTTAACCGAAGCGGGTATCAACTGGAATGACATCCAGGTAATGACCGAATCGGGAGTGAACTGGAGCGGTTTGGCGCCGTTAACAGAAGCGGGTATAAACTGGACGGATATCCAGTCCATGACGGAGACGGGAGTCAACTGGAGTGATCTTCAGTCATTAACCGAAAGCGGAATCAACTGGACGGATATCCAGGCCATGACGGAGACCGGGGTCAACTGGGCAGGTATGCAGGTAATGACGGAAAGCGGAGTAAACTGGAGTGATTTGCAACCATTAACGGAAGCGGGTATCAACTGGACTGGGTTACAGTCATTAACCGAAGCCGGTATAAACTGGGCAGGATTGGATTCACTCACACAAGCGGGAGTCAACTGGAGTGATCTTCAGTCATTAACCGAAGCCGGTGTTAACTGGTCAGATTTTCAGGGTATGTCCGAAGCCGGTATTAACTGGTCTGATATACGAACAATGGCGGAATCTGGAATAAACTGGTCAAATGTTCAGGCTATGACAGCAGCCGGCGTAAACTGGTCAGATTTTTCAGAGTTTACCGAAGCGGGAGTTAACTGGTCAGATTTTCAATCGCTGACCGAAAGCGGTATTAACTGGTCAGATTTCAGAGGGTTTACAAAAGCGGGTATAAACTGGGTGAATTTTCAGAATTTAACCGAAGCTGGAATAAACTGGTCAGATTTTAAAGGGTTTACTACGGCCGGAATAAACTGGCAAGATGTACAGTCTATGACGGAAAGCGGAATAAACTGGGCCAGTATGCAGGGCATGACTGAAGCGGGAGTAAACTGGGTTGATATTCAGTCCATGAGCGAGACAGGTATAAACTGGTCAGATTTTCAGGGTATGACTGAAAGCGGGATCAACTGGTCAGACTTGGCACCGTTAACCGAAGCGGGAGTTAATTGGTCGGGACTTCAGACGATGACCGAAGCAGGCGTGAACTGGAGCGGGCTTACGCCAATGACCGATGCCGGGATAAATTGGTCAAATTTACAATCATTAACCGAAGCGGGGATAAACTGGAGTGATCTGCAGATTATGAGTGAGACCGGAGTTAACTGGTCGGACTTTCAGAATATTACAGAGACGGGTATAAACTGGTCAAATATGCAGTCTTTTACCGAAGCCGGTATCAACTGGTCAGATTTTAGCAATTTGACCGAAGCAGGCGTGAACTGGTCAGGATTCGAATCATTAACCGAAGCAGGTATTAACTGGTCTAATATTCAGGTAATGACCGAAGCGGGTATCAACTGGTCAGATTTTCAAGGTATGACGGGAAGCGGCATCAACTGGGCGGGTTTAAAACCATTGTCCGAATCAGGTATAAACTGGTCGAATTTGCAATCTTTAACCGAAGCGGGAGTCAACTGGTCCGGTTTAGAATCATTGACAAAAACAGGTATAAACTGGTCGGATCTGCAGTCATTAACTGAGAGCGGAGTAAACTGGTCGGATCTGCAGTTATTGACTGAAAGCGGAATTAACTGGACGGATATCCAGACGATGACGGATACCGGAGTAAATTGGACAGGTGTGCAGGTGATGACCGAAGCCGGAGTCAACTGGAGTGATCTTCAGCCGCTAACCGAGGCGGGCATTAACTGGCAGGATATGCAGTCTATGACGGAAGCGGGAGTGAACTGGTCAGGGTTACAGCCATTGACGGAAGCGGGAGTGAACTGGTCGGATATACAGTTTCTTACCGAATCGGGCATCAACTGGTCAGATCTTCAAGTGATGTCGGAAAGCGGTGTGAACTGGCAGGATATGCAGACATTGACGGAAGCGGGAGTGAACTGGTCGGATCTGCAACCTTTAACCGAAGCAGGTATCAATTGGGACGATATGCAGATGATGTCAGAAACCGGCATAAACTGGTCCGGATTACGCTCTTTGACTCAAGCGGGTGTAAATTGGGAAGATGTCCAGGATCTGACGGAGGCGGGTATAAACTGGTCCAATCTGCAATCGATGACCGAAGCAGGTATTAATTGGTCTGATGTGGATAATATGACCTCAACCGGCATAAACTGGAGCAATTTGCAATCTATGAGTGAGGCGGGAATAAACTGGTCAGATTTTCAAGCCTTCTCGGAATCTGGAATAAACTGGTCCGATCTTCAGTCGATGACGGAAACAGGTGTGAACTGGTCTGATATGCAGCTTTTGACTGAAGCTGGAGTGAATTGGTCCAGTTTACAGGCGATGACCGAAACAGGTATAAACTGGTCGGATTTTCAGGAGATGACGAAAAGCGGTATAAACTGGGATAATATGCGCGGCATGACCGCTTCCGGTATAAATTGGAACAGTGTGCAGGTGATGACGGAGACCGGGATAAACTGGTCAGATTTACAGAGGATGTCCGAGACCGGGATAAACTGGTCCGATATGCAGTCTATGACCGAAGCGGGAGTGAATTGGAGTAATATGCAGGTCATGACGGAAACAGGCATCAACTGGGACGATATACAATTGATGACGGAATCGGGAGTGAACTGGTCCGGGTTGCAGCCCATAACCGAAGCGGGAGTGAATTGGGCTAACTTAGGGGCTATGACGGAGGCAGGGGTGAACTGGTCCGATCTTCAAAGGATGACGGAGATGGGGATAAACTGGTCGGATATGCAATCAATGACAGAGAACGGGATCAACTGGCAGGACATGCAGTTGATGACAGAATCCGGCATGAACTGGTCAGGGTTACAAAGTATAACACAGAGCGGGGTTAACTGGTCTGATCTTCAATCTTTGACCGAAGCCGGTATTAACTGGTCAGATTTTCAGGGTATGACGGAATCTGGTATTAACTGGGCGGATATTCAGGTGTTTAGTGAATCGGGCATAAACTGGTCTAATTTGCAGTCAATGACAGAAGCGGGTGTAAACTGGTCAGATTTTCAACCGTTTACGGAGTCTGGCATAAACTGGTCAGATCTTCAATATATGACGGAATCCGGTGTAAACTGGTCCGGATTACAGTCATTGACTGAGGCGGGAGTGAACTGGTCAGATTTCCAGGGTATGACGGAATCCGGGATAAACTGGTCCGATATAGAGTCTATGAGTAAAACAGGCATAAACTGGTCCGATATGCAGTTGATGACGGAAAGCGGGATCAACTGGAGCGATCTCAGGCCGTTGACGGAAGCGGGCGTGAACTGGTCAGGTATACAGGCTTTATCGGAGACAGGCATTAACTGGTCAGATTTCCAGGGTATGACGGAATCCGGTATCAACTGGTCGAATCTGCAGGGTCTTACCGAGGTCGGCATAAACTGGTCAAATATACAGGTTATGACGGAAAGCGGAGTAAACTGGGATAATGTCGCGGAGCTCACGATATCCGGCATAAACTGGAACGATATTTCCGTTTTAGCGGAATCCGGGGTCAATTGGGATGATTTTTCCGCTTTGACTGAAGTGGGCATAAACTGGTCAGATGTACAGAACATGACCGAAGCCGGAGTGAACTGGTCTAATATAGGAGTCATGTCCGAATCGGGAGTGAACTGGAGCGATATCCAGAACATGACGGAAAGCGGGGTAAACTGGGAAGGTCTGGATACTATGACCGATGCGGGAGTGAACTGGATGGCGATAGATGAACTTACGGGAGCGGGAGTGAACTGGACCGCTTTGAACGACTTGACGACCTCGGGAGTGAACTGGACCGCTCTTAACGATATGACAGGAGCGGGAGTGAACTGGACCGATCTCGGGTACATGACAGAATCCAACATAAACTGGTCGGATATGGCTTATATGACAGGTTCAGGCATAAACTGGACCGACCAGGGAGTCCAGAGTAACAGGGGTATAAACTGGTCGGATATGGCCAGGATGACATCCGCGGGTATCGATTGGAGCGGCATAGAAACACTGAGCGAAAACGCTTCGACCATAGTCACCCAGCTGGACAATGTCGACACCCTTGTCGATGAGATCCGCGATCTTGTCGGAGACCCGGCCGACCCGGCATTGAACACGTTGTTCAAACTGATCGAGGATATCCAGGGTAGCCTTTCACTGGATGTGAGCGGGCTTGAGGATTCTCTCGACGATCTGATAGCGACGGTGGGTTCATCGGCCGCGAGTCAGACTCTTTTTGAAGCGGTGGAAGCGCTGGATACCGACAGCATATTGTCGGCGTTAGGTTCATCGGATGATGTTTTATCCGAAGACACGGTTTTCGGTAAATTGAATGATATAGACGATTACGCTCAGCTTATAGGCGCGCCCGAGGACAGTTCGTCCACAGAGACACTGTTCGGGCAGGTAAGGGCCGCGAAATCCAACGCTTCGAACGCTTATGACGATACGCAGGCCCTGAGGTCCCTGCTTGAAGGTGACAGCGGGCTCGGCATAGATGATGTGATGAGTTTGATAAAGAACCTGCAATCCGAGCTGGATGATCTGCAGAGCAATGTCGATCAGTTATTCACGCAGACCGATGCTGAGGATATGAAAAAAGCCATTATCGACAACTTGACGGGAGATGTCAACAAAGCTGTGTCGGCGTTAGGCCTGGATGTGGAGGAAATAAAGAGCCTGGCGCTTGAAGAAGTCAGCGACAGGGATCTCGTAAAGCAGAAGATAGACGAGATCATGGAGATACTGGAACTCATAAAGAAAGCTAAAGGCGAGGAAGAAGTAGTGGTCAAGTCCTGGTATGAGACCGAATAATACTATTGAGAAATGAAAAAGGTCAGTCGGACAATATTTATAATTTCAACTTTACTGTTCATCATTTTTTCCGCATCGGTGACAGTGTTTTCGGATGTGGCCGTCAAAATAGTGGTCGTCAACCCTTCTGATACCCAGGCCAGGGACGTTCCGGTAAAGTACAACCTTCCTTATGGAGTAAAAAGGGAGGATATAAGGGATACCGGCGGGCTGGGGTTCGAATACGATGTGCAGGAGGGGATATACTTTATCAAGGGTGCCGTGCCTCTGGGTCCGAAGGAAAGCAAAGTCATAAAAATAGTCCTGGCGGATATATGGCAGATCCCCAAGGAGAAATTCGAAGAGTTGGACAGCCTTCTCAATGAGAATGTGGGGGTTGTCGAGCAGCCGGAAAAACAGGAAATAGTGAAAATGGCCGCTGACCGGTTGAGGAACAAGTTAAGTACCATACAAAAACAGCAACAGGACCTCGAGGGCGATATTGAAGCCAGGATGCAGAGGTATTATTCCACTTTACAGGATCTTCAGGAGATCAGAGATGATATCTTCTCGCTTGAACTTTATGCCAAAAGCAAGAAAGAACAGGCCGAAGAGAAAACAGTGAACCTGGTGATAGCGGCTGAGAACCCTACGGATAAGACATTGCAGATACCCCTTAAGTATTATCTGCCCAAGGATGTCATGCCGGAAAATATCATAGATTTTTCCGGATTCAGTCTGAAATATGACATAGAAAAAGGCAGGCCTTATCTTGAGAGAAAAGAAAATTTCGGACCCAGGGAGGCCAAGAAATGGGTGATAAAGGTCAAGAACGTCTGGGAGGTGCCGGAAATAGAGGTAGAGGGGCTTATAAAAGAAGCGGAAAATACCAATGAGACTTTTGCCGGCTCTAAATTCGAATCGCTGACCACTGCCCTGTATGAGGAGATAAAGGAAGAGGGTAAGAATATAATAGATTCGCAGGAAGCGGCCGAGACGGTCGATGAGAAAATAGCCATAAGCAAGGACAACAGTGAAAGGCTGAACAAGATCAAGGATAATCTTATAAAGATGCAGAGTCTTGCCATGAAGGATTCCGACAAGAGGCATAATGTATTGCGCGATATAAAGGTCTGGGAAGACCTGCAGCTCTTTTCGGATGTACTCATGAAAAAGATATTCGATGAAGGGAAGATCTCGCTTTTTAAGATGATACTGGGGGTTATTATTTTCGTGATAGTCGTGACGGGTTTTGTCATATATCTCTGGTCAAGCAGGATACAGAAAGAGGATAAGCAGGAATTTGTCAATGTCTTAGAGGAAGCCGGCGGTGAGGGAGACAGCGGGGACAAAGACAGGGACGAAAACGGCTAAAATAATACCGGCGAGATATTTGCATATCACAGGAATAACGAGTATATATATAATTAATAATTAGTTAGGAAGATTTTGCTGGCAATTAGCCGGAAAGGATGATTATGGCTCCCCTGGAATACAAAGAATACGGTATAGTAAAGAAGATAAGAGGGTGTATCGTAGAGGTCGAAGGCCTTAAAAACTGCATAAACGGCCAGGTTATAAGATTTGGCCCGGGGACAGAAGGCATTATTATGGGTTTTACCGGGGATTCCAGCGGTGTATTGCTGATAAAGGATAAAAACCCCCCTAAAACTGGAGACAGGGCTACCATGACATTGAAACCCTATGATACACCTGTAGGGGAAGAATTCGTGGGAAGGGTCATAAATGTACTGGGTGAACCCCTGGACAACCTTCCTCCTATCGAACCCAAACACTATGCGGCTATATTTCCCACTGTACCTTCTGTTCTGGAAAGGGGCCCGGTCGCGACTACCCTGGAAACAGGCATAAGTACCCTTGATGCGGTTATCCCGATAGGAAGGGGACAGAGGCAGCTGGTCCTGGGCGATAAGATGACGGGTAAGACGGTCATCGGTACGGATATTGTGCTTAACCAGAAAGGGAAGGGTGTCAAATGCGTATATTGCTGCATCGGTAAGAGTACAACGGCCCTGGACAGGTTGGTGGCGCTTTTAAAAAGCAGGGGGGCACTTGAATATTCCATCGTAATAGCGGCTCTTGCCGGCAGGTCGCCGGGACAGCAGTATCTGGCACCTTATGTGGCCTGCTCCATGGGTGAGTATTTCATGTATAAAGGCGGCCACGTTGTAGTGGTCTTTGACGATTTCACAAAGCATGCCTGGGCATACAGGGAGGTATCTCTTCTTATGGGACGCCCTCCCGGGCGTGAGTCATACCCGGGAGATGTATTTTATCTTCATTCAAGAATGATAGAAAGGGCTGCTCAGATGTCGGACGAGTTGGGAGGAGGGTCAATGACGTTTTTCCCTATGGTCGAGCTCCTGGAAGGGGATGTTACCGGTTATGTCCCCACGAACCTTATATCCATGACCGACGGGCAGATACTCCTGGATACCGAACTATTCAGTGAAGGGTTCAAACCCGCCGTGGATATAGGCCTTTCGGTTTCCCGTATAGGAAGCAAGGTCCAGTGGAAAGCCATGAAAAAAGTCGCGGCGAAGCTCAGGTTGAAATATATACAATACAGGCAGAAACTGCAAATGGCCAAGATGCAGAGCGGTGAACAAAGTAAAGAGTTCAAGGAGCAGATGAAAGAGGGAGAGATACTGACCGAATTGCTTACGCAGGACAAAAACAATCCCAGACATATGGTCCATCAGGTCGCGTTATTTTATGCCGTGGATAAAAGATTGTTCATGCATCTGAATAACGACCAGGTGAGGAAGATCAAGTTGAATATCTTCCCGTATATACAGGAAAAATATCCGGACCTTATCCGGGAACTGTCGGAAAAAAAGGATATAGACGAAAGTGTAACGGCACAGCTGGATAAGTTGTGGGAAGAATATATAGGCATGATCGAGAAAGAAAGCGAAGAAGCGGCGGAAAATGCGAAAAATGCCGAAAGACCCGCCGAGGCCAGTGAAGAAACGGTCGAGCAAAGCTAGGGTATGCGATGCCGGAACCCAGAAAGTTTAAATTAAGAGTCATGAACCCCGAAGGGATGCTTTTCGAGGGGCCCGCGGAAAGCCTTTTCGCGAAAGGTGATGAGGGTGAATTTGAGATGCTTGCTTTTCATTATCCGGTAGTAAGCATCCTTGTAGCGGGCAACCTGATAATCGACTGGAAAAAATATATCAAGATAAAGGGCGGGTTGTTGAAATTCTCGGAAAATGATTGTGTAGTGCTGGCAGAAACATAAATCGAATGGACGGGATATGCAGACAATTATATTGATGATAATAATGACCATAGTCGTTCTGGGGCCGGCCGCTGTCATAGCGGTACTTGGCCATGCTACGATAAAGGCCCTGGGGCGGAATCCGTCTTCCGCGTCCAAGATCTTCATGGGGACGATAATTTTTCTGGTTTTTGTGGAAGCGATATCGATTATCGCCTTATTGGTGATATTTCATTTATTCGCCAGTTAAAAAAGGAAAGGACAGCTTATGTTTTTAGTTAAGCTTATAATCGTGCAGATGATAATTTTCGGCGGCGTTATCTATTTTCTGAAAAAATTGTTATACGGGGATACGGAAAGCGCGGTCAACAGGCTAGACCAATCCTACAAGGAAACTACTCAGAAAAAACAGGAGATGGCCGAAAAGATATTCCAGATGGAACAGGAGTATGTAAAGAAAAGGGAAGAGGCCGAGAAATTAGCGCAGGATCTGAAGGAAAAGGCCGAAGAAGAAAGCAGGGAGAAAGCGGATGGCATTGTGAAGAAAGCCAAGGAAGAGGCCGAGAAGATCGTCGTGGATGCCCAGAAGATGACTGAGAAGATGAGGGCAGCCATCAAGGAGGAAGAGCGGAACAACATGATATCAAGATGCGCGGACCTGTTGAACTCCGTTTTAAAGGATATTATCAGGGAGAAAATAAACGATGCCCTTATCGAGGATTTTATGAATGATTTTTCCCAGGTCGATACTTCACATGTGTCGGCCTCATTAAGTGAAATAGAAGTCGTTTTCAGCTCCGGGATCGGGAAGTCACTTATGGATAAGGTCCAGAAAGCGATAAGGGAGAAGATACCCGGAAAGTATGAGATAACCGAAAGAGTCGATGAAAATATACTCGCCGGGATGATAATAAAATTCGGGAGTCTCAGCCTGGACGGCAGCCTGCAGAGCAAGATCATGGAGGAATCACAGAAACAGATAGAGGAGAAACCCGAAGAGGATCAGACGGAGGATGCACGACCGGAAGATGGAACAGGAATAGAGCCGGCCGAAGAAGGCCCCTTGCCGGAAGAGGAAGGACAGGCTGAGGGCGGAGAAGCGGATGGATCAGATGGCCAGGCGCAGCAGAAAGACGGTTAAAGGGCGATTTAAAATTTAACACAGGATGATATGTCAAAGGTAACGCAGGCACAGGCGGAATTGGAAGATACAGGTTCATTGATGGAGCTTATAGAGATCCTGAAGAATATCGCTTCCAACCATTTTTATAAGATGTCCAAAGAGCATAGTGAAAAGACCGAGTTTTTGAAGGTCTTCCGGGATTTTTTCAATATAGCCTGTTCGGCGGGAGGGGGGTCGTTTTTAAGCAAAAGCAGGCCGGATAAAGTCGAAATACTCGCTTTTACTTCGGAAGGCGGGTTCAGCGCCGATCTTACGGCCAAGGTAATAAGGATGGCCATCGAAGAGGCTGAACGGCATGATGTGCACGAGTTCATCGTCATAGGTAAAAAGGGCGCCGTCAAATTGAACCCTATGACTGACAGACAGGTCACGCTTTTTAAAGATGTGGAGATCACAGGGTTTTATAATATGGCGGTGCAGATCAAGGATTACATATTCGATAAGTTAAAAAACAACAAGATCGGGGGTGTGTACGCGGTATATCCGAAAGCCCGGACTATCAGTCTGGTCAAACAGTCCGCGGAAAAGATATTCCCGCCGGAGGATCTTTTGTCAAGAAAAAAGGAGATAGACAAGGAACAGATCCTGGAACAGGTCATATTCGAGTCAGATGCTGATAAAATAATCGCGAAACTTTCAGGAATATGGCTGTCCTTCCGCATATTGCAGATCCTGGAAGATCTCAGCCTCGCCGGTTACGCGGCGCAGGCCCAACAGCTGGACGCCGCCCTGGAGACACTCAAGGAAATGAAGAAGGTAAAGATAAGAAAATACAGGAAAGCCCGTAAATCCGAGATAGACAAAGCTCTCAGAGAGGTATTCACCGCTGTGCTTATGGCCCCGGAGGAGAAATGATCGATTGGAGAAAAGATGCGCGAAGATGCCAAGACCAATGAAATAAACAGGGACGAGAAAGAGTCGACAGGCCGTATCATAAGTGTACAGGGGCCTGTTGTGGATGTTATTTTCGACAACGCGAAGACATCCCCGGGCTTGTATGAGGTTATCCGTACGGCGACTTTTGACGGCAGGGAAGTGCTTCTCGAGGTCGCGGAACACCTGCCGGGAGACGTGATCAGATGCATATCGTTATCTTCGACGCTTAATCTCAAGAACAATGCCCCGGTGTACAGGACTTTCGGGGCAATAACGATAGATGTGGGCGACGAGTTGTTCGGGCGTATAATAAACGTTACGGGCAGCCCTCTGGACAATAAAGAGAGAGTAGTTACCAACCAGAAGATGTCGACCAGAAGGCCCCCGGTGAACCCTCATTATGACCTGGTATCAAAGGGTGTTGAAAGGCCTGAACTGCTTGAGACAGGCCTTAAAATAATCGATCTTCTGTTCCCGCTGACCAAGGGGAGTAAGACCGGGATCTTAGGGGGAGCCGGGTGTGGTAAGACGGTTATACTTCTTGAACTTATAAATAATGTAATCAGTAAGCACAGCGGCGCCTGCGTTTTTACAGGTATAGGAGAGCGTATCAGGGAAGGTAATGACCTGTTTTATGAACTTGAAGAACATAATCTTCTTCACCGGGTCATGATGGTTTTCGGGCAGATGAACGAACCGCCAGGCGCCAGGTTTGAGGTGGTCAATACCGGTATAACCTGCGCGGAGTATCTGCAGAACAAAAGTAAGGACGTACTTCTTTTTATGGACAACATATTCCGTTTTGTCCAGGGAGGGCAGGAGGTATCGACGCTGCTGGGCAGGGTACCATCGGAAACCGGGTATCAGCCTACGATGGCGTCAGAAGTTTCGGCGGTCCAGGAAAGGATCCGCTCGATAAAAGGAGGGGGATCTATAACGTCCTTCCAGGCCGTTTATGTGCCCGCGGATGATATGACGGATCCGTCGGTCGTGGCTATTTTCAGTTACCTGGACGCCGGGATAAAGCTTTCCAGGGACCTCGCGTCAAAGGGTTTTTATCCCGCGGTCGACCCGTTGGGAAGTTCCAGCTCCAACATGGACCCTGACATAATAGGCAGAAGACATTTCGAGGTCGCGCAAAAAGTCATTTATATGATAAATAAGTTCAAAAGCCTTGATAAAATAGTACAGGTCATAGGGCTGGAAGAGCTTACTCCGGTCGATCAGGTGGATTATTTGCGCGGTGATAAGATACTGCAGTTCCTGACCCAGCCGTTCTTTGTATCCGAGGTCTTCACAGGCATAAAAGGAGAATATGTGGCATTGGAAGATACCATTGACGGATGTGAGCGGATAATGAGCGGAGAATTCGATGATATGGACTCTAAAAAGTTTTATATGATCGGCAAGGTGAAGGCCAAGTGAAAAAAGTAGAGAAAACCGTTAGTGATATACTCATTGAAAAAGGTCTTATATCGAAAGAGGACCTTGATGCCGCGGCGGAAGATTCCAAAAAAGAAGGGATCCCCCTGTTTCTATATCTCCAGGATGCTAACCTGGCTGCGGAAGAGGATATCCTGTCCATTTTATCCGATCTTATCGACATACCATTCATCAACCTGAAAGATACAGTGGTGGAGGAACAGGCGATAAGGGCCGTACCCGTCAGGGTAGCGTGGCACTATGAGTTCATGCCGGTGGCGCTGGACGGGAATAAGCTTACCATAGCCGTTAATGCGCCTTTGTCGGTCCGGGGGCAGGACGAAATAAGGTTGAGCCTGGGATACGAGATAGCACAGGTGCTGGCCCGGAGAGAACAGATACTGGAGCTTCTCAAGACATATTACGGGCTCGCCGCCGATACGGTGGACAAGATGGTCGGACGGGACAGGTCGCATGTTGCCGAACGGGCGCATGCCATGGCCCATGAGGAGATACAGGATATAGAAAAAATGGCCGAGGACGCTTCGGTAATAAAACTGGTAAATCAGATAATACTGGAGGCGTTCAAGAAAAGAGCTACGGATATACATATCGAGCCTTTCAGGGGAAAACTGCTGTTGAGGTACAGGATAGACGGTAAACTTCAGGACCAGCCGGTTTCCGAGAATTTCAGCCGGTTTCTTCCGCCTATATTGTCCAGGATAAAGATCATGGCTAACCTGAACATCGTCGAGAGGCGCGTGCCGCAGGATGGCCGGGCTATCGTCAGGATCCAGGACCAGGTCCTGGATCTCAGGATATCTTTTATACCTACCGCTCATGGTGAAAGCGTCGTTATAAGGATACTGCCCTCAAAGAGGCGGTACGACCTTTTAAAACTGGGGCTTTCAGAAGAAGATCTTGTAGAGTTCGAGTCTTTTATGAAAAAATCGAGCGGTATAATATTTGTCACCGGGCCTACAGGGTCCGGCAAGACTACCACACTTTACGCTTGCCTGGAAAGGATGAATACCAAGGACAATAAGATACTTACCATAGAAGACCCGGTCGAATATGAGCTGGAAGGTCTTATACAGATACAGGTCAACCCCGATGTGGGCCTGGATTTCGCGACAGGATTGAGAAGCATGTTAAGGCATGATCCCGATATTATGATGGTAGGAGAGGTAAGAGATAAAGAAACCGCCGAGATAGCCATAAGGGTGGCGTTGACCGGTCACCTGGTTTTTTCGACTCTTCATACCAATGACGCCGCTACGGGTATAACACGCCTTATCGACATAGGGATACCCCCGTATTTGATCTCTTCCAGTGTTCATACCTTTGTGGCCCAACGCCTGGTCAGGGTCATCTGTTCCGCCTGCAAGACGGAAGATACCGAGGCCGAAATAGAGATAAAAGACCAGATAGCGAAAAGGCTGAACATGAAGCCGGAGGATATAAAGATATTCAAAGGCAAAGGATGCGATAAATGCGGTAATACCGGTTTTTTCGGGCGAACGGCTATTTATGAGATATTATCGGTCGACAACGATATAAGGCGTATGATAACTGACAGGAAGACAGCATCGGAAATAACCAGGACTGCCATCGAAAAAGGCATGAAAACGCTGATAGTCGATGGGTGGAAAAAAGTGGTAGACGGGATGACTACTCCGGAGGAAGTCCTCGATGTGTGCCAGGAAGCGGATGTAGTATCGGATGTCCCGTCAGCGTCAACATCCCTCCCGGAGGAAACTGAAGAAGAAGACGCTCCGAAGCATGACATCAGTTTCACAGCCCCGAGGACCAGGCAAAAAAAAGTACCGCTCGAACAGAGAGTATATAAGCGTTATTATAGAAGACTTCCTTTGACATTTTCCCTGATAAAATCTTCCGAAGGCAAGATCATTAAACTTAACGCTAAAAACCTGGGACAGTACGGGAAGGGGGGACACACGAGGTCCGTGTTTACAGACGACCTGGGGGGGAGGGTCCCCGCCGGGGAATTGAAGAATATCAAAGCTCTTACCATAGATATCAGCGCGGGGGGTCTTGTCTTGGAATCCCAGTATCTTATTCCCGCCGGATCTGTCCTGGAAGTGCATATAGATATCCCGGGGTTCAATGAGCCGTTCAGATGCCTGGCTAAGATAGTAAGGCTGGAAAAGGATCTGCCCCGGTGTTTCTGTATAGCTGTGTGCTATCTCGATATGTCAAAATCCGATCGTTTAAGGATCGAAGAGTTCTGTGCGCAATCAGAATCTGATATAGAAGAAATGTAATGGTTTGCTGGTGACCGGACATGAAAACATTTGTTTATAAAGCCAAAAAGGGCCCCGAGGATATTACCGAAGGCAGGATCTATGCCAATAGCACGCAGGAGGTCGTTGAAAAACTTCTCCGCAAGGGGTTTGTCGCAACATATGTTAAGGAAGTAACTTACGAAGAAACAAAGAGCGTTGTGCCGTCCGGCATAAAGGTTTTTCTGGGTGTGAGCCTTAAGGAGCTGATAGTTTTTTCAAAACAATTGTCCAGTTTATTAAAAGCCGGTGTGCCCATCCTGCAATCCCTGAACATTTTATCGGAACAGACGAGTGACCTCAGTTTCCGGAAAGTGATAGATGATATCGCGGAAAACATCAAACACGGGAACAGCCTGTCTTCGGGGCTGGGTAATTATCCCAGGATTTTTTCGTCTTTTTACAGGGCCATGATAAACGCGGGAGAGAATTCAGGGACCCTTGAAGTGTCTTTGAAAAGGATATCGGATTATTACGGTAAAAAGTATGAATTGATCTCGAGAGTGCGCGCGGCTTTAGCTTATCCCATTTTGATCTTTATCGTAGGAAGCCTGACCCTGTTATTTATTTTTACCAATGTGATCCCCAAGATCATACCCATGATAGTGAACCTTAACATAGAACTTCCGCTGCCCACAAAAATGCTCATCTCCATAAGTATGTTTTTTAAAAACAACTGGTACTGGGTACTCCTGGGTGTTTTTCTTTTCGCACTTATATTCTACAGGGCCACAAAGAACAAGTCAGTCAGCTATTATTTGTCGAAATTAAAACTGAACGCGCCTGTCTTCGGGGATATAATATTCAAATCCGAGATCGCGCAGTTCGCGAGAGCGGTATCGATGGCTCTTAAATCCGGGATCTCCATCATACAGGCGGTGAACATCTCTCTGCCTATTTTGCGGGAACACGCGATAATAGAGGATATAGGAAAAAGTCTGAAAGAACTTGAAGCCGGGGGTTCCCTGGGGGAAACCCTCCGGGGATCAAAGACCTTCCCGCCTTTTGTCTATAACCTCATCATCGTAGGGGAACGTTCCGGGGATATTGAAGCCGCTTTATCGAATATTGCCGAATCATACGAGGGGGACTGCGAAGAGGCGGTCAAGACGCTGACCAATCTTCTTGAGCCCGTTATGGTTCTTTTAATAGGGGTAGTCGTGGGCTTTATAGTCATGGCGGTTTTGTTGCCGATCTTAAACCTGAATATCATGGGAACTTAAATAAGGAAGGTATTATGCATTTATTACAAAGAAAGCCGTATTTTACCGGCAAAGCGGGTTTTACTCTGATAGAAATACTCCTGGTAGTGGTGATCATCAGTTCGCTTGCCGCAATGGTTATTCCCAGGCTCACGGGAAGGTCGGAACAGGCCAAGGAAGCGATAGCGAAAGCGGACGTGCAGGTGAATATCGCGACGGCGCTTAAGCTTTATGAGCTGGATAACGGGAGGTATCCCACCACCGAGCAGGGGTTGAGATCCCTGATACAAAAGCCCGGGGCTGCGCCCGCCCCGCAGAACTGGAATGGTCCGTATGTCGAAAAAAGAAGCATATTGGACCCGTGGGGCAGGGAGTACATCTATAAATATCCCGGATCTCATGGCGTCGATTATGATCTTTTTTCTCTTGGCAAGACGGGTTCGGACGATGAGACGAATATCAATAACTGGGATTCATAAGAATTGAAAACCTTTTCCCGATATCTATATCAAAAAGGCTTCACTTTCCTGGAGGTCCTGGTAGCGGCTGTGATACTTTCCACGGGCCTTGTCCTTGTTTTCCGGATTTTTTTCGATTCATCTTCCGGTATAAGGCATCTTTCCAACAGGTTGACCGCCCATACGCTGCTTGAGAAAGAAATATGGAAGTTCAAAAAACTTCAATGGACCGAAGATATAATCGACCGTTATAAGGATAAATCCAGTTACGGGGATAATCCCTGTATCGAGGTATCACTGGACATCGAGAGGATCAACGGTTTTGACAACCTGTTCAAACTTGATTCGACCGCTAGATGGCATGAGAACAAAAAAGAAGTGAACATCAACAGGACTTTTTATATAAGGGATCCTGTAAGGTGACGTTGTATGACGTATAGAAAAAAACCGGACGCCGGACTGACTTTGATCGAACTTTTGCTGGCTATGGCTTTATCCATATCCATAGGCGTGAGTGTCTATAAAGCTTTTTCAAGCGGTGTGGAAATATGGGAATGGAACCGCACAGCCCGTGTGAGCGGGGACGCTTCCATCTTTATCGAACGGATAGCGGATGACCTGCGTAACAGTATGAATTATACATCGGTGCCATTCGAGGGGTCCGGCAGCAGGATATCATTTTTTGTCCACAATACCGGATATTTGTTCCATGCGCCGGATAATATTTCTTCGTCCGGGGACGAAGAGGCGGACGCGATCTGTAAGATCGAGTATGATTTTGATCCTTCGAAGAACCGCTTCACCCGAAGACAATATGACCATAATTCCGTGGATAAAGGGAAGGGCCGTGTGACGGTCCAGAATATTGATGCCGCGAGATTTATTTTTTATCTGCAGGACCCGGAAAAAGGGGATGTCATGCCCGTATCCGCCTGGAACGGTGTATTACCCAGGGCGGTCGCTGTAGAAATAACCATAAAAGATAAATATGGAAAAGAGAGATTATTTACTAAAATACTCGATATCCCCGACGGGATATGACCCGGCACCGTTAACCGTCCGGGACAAAGGCAGTGTCCTGATACTGGCTTTATGGACATTGCTTTTTCTGAGTTTGCTGGCTTTTTATTCAGGTACCATGGTACGTCAGGATATTCTTTTGATGGGAAGGCTGGAAGAACGTACCCGGCTCTATGACGTTTCATTGTCGGGCGCGATGATGGGCATGGAATATATGATGACCCTGGCGGAAGAACAAGACTGGGATTTCGATACTCTGAACGCGAAATGGGCCGATAACCCTTCTATATTCAAAGATGTGAAGATGGGGGGGGGATCTTTTTCTCTTGAGTATGATCACCGCGACAATATCAACGGCAGGACCGTGGTCAGATACGGGTTAAAGGACGAAGAGAGTAAAATAAACCTGAATCATGCCGGTAAAAACATTCTGGCAAGATTGCTGGCCCGCAGCGGGGGAATAGACCCGCTGAAAGCCGAGATACTTGCGGATTCCATAATAGACTGGATAGATGCCGATGATATTAAAAACGGTTCTTCCGGCAACGAGAGCGAAAAAGTCGAGTATAACAACGCCGGTTTTAAATACTCACCGTCTAACCTGCCCTTTACCTGCATAGAGGAGTTCTTATTCGTAAAAGGCGCCGATATGAAGACGTTTTGCGCTATACGTGATTTTATAACGGTTTTCGGGAACGGTAAGATCAATATCAATACCGCTTCAAGAGAAGTATTGTCGGCGGCGGGCTTGAGTGATGAAGTCATCTATAAAATCATAAGTTATAGAGCCGGTATAGATATGACCGAAGGGTCTTTTGATGACAATGCGTTTGAGTCCAAAGAGGATATAACGGACAATATCATGGGGTATTCAGGGCTTAATCCCGTGCAGGTGAAAGAACTGGAAGATCTGGTAGGAGCCGGGATCCTGGATGTAAAGTCCAGCGTATATACCGCGAAGTGCGTGGGCACCGCCGTTAACGGTGGAAGTAAAGGAAATATGATATTAATATTTGAAAAAAATGGTATTATTCATTATATTGGCTATATATATATGGTATAATTTATAAAAAAATGCAAAGGCGATTAATACATGGCGGGCGACAAAAAGGCAATAATCCATAAATACGGTTTTTTAACTGTCGAGATCGGTACGAACTTTTTGAAGATCTCTTACATAAAAATCCGCAATGAAAAAGTCGATATCGTGGATCTTACGACCATAGATATCTCCAGGTCCCTGGAAGACGCTATCGTAGAGAAGATAAAGCAGGCGGTATCCGGTATAAAAGGGCTGAAAAAAGCGGAAGTCGTGAACGTTATCCCTTCAAATCAGATAATTTTCAAGAATATAGAGATCCCCTCGACAGATATGAAAGAAATAGGGGATATCATAGATCTCCAGGCCGGGAGGCACACCCCTTACTCCAGGGATGAGATAATCATAGATTACATGAACCTTGGTACTGTGCATAACAGCTATACGAAGATCCTGCTCATAATAGTAAAAAAAGATATCGTGTCAAAAAGGTATGATATTATCAAAAAAGCGGGGTTTAAAGTCGATAAGACTATATTGGCCGCGGAAGCACTGACCAAATATTATGCGAGGTCACCCATAAGGGGAGACAGCCGCAAGCCGGTGGCGATAGTCAATATTGACAGTGATCATACGGATTTTATCGTAGGCCATGTTAAAAACAGCCTTTATATACGTTCCATACCGGTGGGCGGAAACAGCGCGGAAGAAGATAAAGAGGGGACAAAACATAAGTTTTTCGAAGAGCTTAAAAGATCCCTTGAATCATATCAGTCGGAAAATATCGATGATACACCGGAAAAGATATATTACACGGGGGTCAGCGGATGGATGTCCGGGGCCGACTCCGAGCTTAAAGAATTGACCGGTATAGAAGGCTTTATAGTGTCTCAATCCAGAATGCTCGGGATAACCGGCGATACGCCTATGGATGACGGGGCGAAAGCATCGACTTTGTCTGTTGTGGCCCCTTCCCTGGTATTTGATGAGCTGGAGCTGGACCTTATCCCCGAAGATATCAAGATAATGAAGAAATTAAAACGCAGAGCCAGGGAAATGGCCAGGGTAGGGCTTTTTTCCATGGTGAGTATCGTGGTTTTCTGCACGATATTGCTGACTAACATGGTGTTCAAGAACCTGTTTCTGCAAAAATTAAGCTCGAGTTATAATAAAGAGATCCGGGAAGCGGATAAGCTGAAGATGACTTCGGAAAAAACTCATACGATCGAGTCTTTTCTGGACAGAAAGGGTGAGAGCCTGAACATACTTACCGAACTTTTCAACGCTTTACCCGGAGAAGTGTTCCTTAACAGCCTGAACCTTAAAGATGATGATACGCTGACCTTTACAGCGACTACGGATAATATGTCCAGGGTGTTTTCCCTGGTAACGGATCTGGAAAACAATGATTTTTTCAGCAATGTCAAGGTGGATTCCACCAGAAGCCGGAGGGTGGATGAAAAAGAAGTGGCCGATTTCGGGTTGACTCTGGCAATAGAGAAAGATATATGATATGAAAGATTTTATTAACGCATTTTTTTCAGGGTTATCACAAAAAGAAAAAAACATCTTATATATCGCATGTGGTTTTGTATGCCTGGCCCTGTTCGACAGGATGATAGTCGGACCGATATTACGGGAAACGAGTTTTTTACAGGAAAAGATCGATTCACAGACCACGTCAATAAAACGCAATCTTATGATATTGAACTATAAGGACAATATACTGGATAAGTATGTGATGTTCGGCAAATATTTCGCCAAAGAAGATATGACGCAGGAAGAAAGGATAGCCGAGCTTTTGAACGAGGTGGAGGAACTCGCGGACAGGTCCAACATAGCTTTGACGAACATTAATCCCGTTAATGTCGAGGAAAAGGGGGAACAGCTTGTTTACAGATTGACCGTGGAATGCATGGGCACGATGAGTGATTTTGTGGATTTCATCTATGGCGTTGACGGTTCTCAGAAGTTGATGAGGGTGATATCTTTTTCGCTGAATCCCAAGGACAGGGATAATTATGAGGTAAAAGCCACCCTTGCCCTCGAAAAACTTATCATCTTTCCTTTTGAGGAGAATTTTTTCCAGGAAACATGATCTACGGTATCTCCTGTCGTTTTTAATAAATAACCGGTCGGTATGAAAAGACATTTTAAGTATATTATATTAACCTGCCTGTTCCTTTCCGGTACTTTATGTGGCGGGCAGGAGCCATCCGCCGTGAAACTGGTCAACGAATCCCGGGAATTGTTCATCGCGGGGCGTTATGACGAATCGGAGCGGGTATGCAGGGAAGCCATAGATGTGGATCCAAGGTTTTATCCGGCTTATAACATACTTGCCAGTATCTATCTTGTACAGAAACATGATATAAGAGGCGCTATGGCGTATTTCAGGAAATCCCTCCTGATCAATCCGGGCCAGCCTTCCATATACTCGAAAATGGGCCTTTTGTGTGACAGGTCCGGTGAAACCTATAAAAGTATTGAATATTACCAGAAAGGGCTTGAGCATGTCCCTGAGGACGTGAACATGAACCGTAATCTGGCTGTGATATATTTTTTCAAGCTACATGATCCCGGCACAGCGTTAAAGTATCTCCGGGTCGTCAAAAAGCATGATGAAAGCACAAAGACCGTTTTCCTGACAGCGGCTGCTCACCTTTTATCGGGCGATAAAATAAGTACTCTGAACTATGTGACCCGTCTGAGACAGGAAGGCGATGAGTATTTCGCGGCTTATCTTGAGGATCTTATAAAGAAAGTTTCCCGGGGAGATCAAATTAATACCGGTGAGATCATGAGTATATATATCAGGCAGTCAGATGACAGGATAATAAGCGGGAAAGAAGAGTCAGGGGATACGATGAATTTTTTCCCGGCTCCTGAAACAACTACCGATGTCCCGGCGGGCGGATCCACGGGTATACGTCCGGCTACCATAAAAGCCCGGGCAAAAGTACACGGGGGTAAACTGGGAAGACCGCAGGATAAATCGGGTATTCTGGTTGAATAATGTCAACCTATTCATCTTCGGGCCATTTTATCCTGTAGACGAGTATTCTTGTGTCAAGTACCGGGTTATAGTCCTCTTCAAATAATTCAAAATATTCAAGTCCGGCTCCGTCCATATAATACATCCTGAAAAGAACGGAATTAAGGATTTCAAAAGGGGCTACTATACAGCTGAATTTCCCGTCGGGATTTTCCTTTATGAAAACCGCGAGCTTGATATTGGCTTTGTCCAGTTTTTTAAGACTCACATCACCGGATTTAGTCATGAATATCAGATGCCCCGGTATCCCCGAGATCTGATCTTCAAGCCGGTTCAGCCATATTTCCATGTATTTTTTATTGAACATCACGCCGTTAGGGAAATACACTATATCGTTCAGGTCTTTTTCGGCGAAGACCTCTTTGCCTATATAGGTCATCCCCCCGGATATGTCCCATACGGATTTTATGATGTTCTTCGTGCCTCTCCAGAAAAGATTGAATTTTTTAAGCTCAGCGATCCTTTTTCTTTCAAAATCCACCGCTTTGCCGAAATCCCATTTTTTTACATAATATAAGCCGATGGCGTCTTCGGCAAGTTCATTGTATATCAGGCAGTAGGAAGGAGGGGGGATCCCGTGAGTGAGATATATGAACTCGTCGATCTTATCCGCGGGGAGATATTTCGACAAAAACTGTCTGGCCGTGGAGATGTCCATGGCCACGGTACTTTTTATTATATCTACAGCCTTGTCAAGGGGCAGTCCGTTTTCAGTCAGTAGTCCCGTTGCGGCGTTACCGCTTAGATTCAGCATCCGCAGTATACCGATTGCTTCCTGTTCTTCGGACAGCAGAAAAGACGCCATCCAGTAAGCCTGCGGGATGTTAATAGTGGCTCCGTCGAATGTCACTCTTCGGTTGGAGACGGCTTTTATAAAATGCCCGGGCGGCCACCATGTGTTTATTATACTGTCACCGGGAGTCTGCTTTTTTATTTTATCCAGTGTTTCAAGCCAGACGCTGTTAAATATCGGGTTCTGGTCTGAAGCGCTGATATGGGCATAAAAAAGAGGCATTCCTGTCAGTGTGTATACAAGAAAACATGTGAATGCCGGTATACCGCGTTTCCCGGGTCCGAAAAACCGGGAAAATACCCCGTTTAAAACATGTCTTATCCTGGATAACGCTTCTACCAGGCATATTGCGGCGATGGGCAGAAAAAATATTATGAAACGCTGCGCGTTCTTTGCCAGGGCTAATTCTATGAAATAAAGTATTCCCAGCACTATTCCCATCGTACGGATATTTCCGGTGCCCTTTCTTGAAAGAAAGAAGATGGCCCCGATAAACGATACCGGTAAAAATATGAACCCTCCCAGTACGTGCAATAATTTCCAGGTAGTAGGAGATTTCAACTCCCCGACAGTGAGAAAAATATCCGGCCATAGATTGGGTTTAAGGAAGAGGAATTCCGAAAATATGGCTATTATATCTTTCACGGAATCCCCGAAACCCCTGGGGGTCAGAAGAAGCACTGAGAAAAACGCCAGTGAAACAACATATAAGACCAGCTGTTTTAAATACAGCCAGCCCGAATTTTTTCTGTAAAAACCGACAACGGATAATATCATGAATACAAATACGGCCAGTACGGGCATGATAAGCCACCCTTGCCATAACAATGAGTAAAGACCCGACAACAATGCCAGTAGCAAGGTGCATATATGGGGCTTCCTGCGATCAGTGATCCCCTGGAACAAGAGTATCATCGAGAGAAGAAAAATGACATTATATGGGTCGGTATCATACCAGCCTATGGAACTTCTCTGCAGGAATATCGGAGAGGAGGAAAAAAAGACCGAACCGGTGAAACTTTCCGTAACGCCGAACCCGGACCTGTAACAGACGATCATGAAAAGGGCCAGTGACAGCGTGAATAACAGCAGAGGCAGGATGGAGACAGAGATCATGGGAGAAAGGCCCTTATGGAAGATATTCAGGAATTTATGCAGGTAGGCCCCAATGAACGGATGGAGTTCCAGTATGCGCCAGTGGCCTGATGGGGCTGTCATAAGCGGTTCAAAAAATTTACCGTGCCTGATCTTTTCAGCTATGGTCCCGTTCTCCAGTATCTTTTCGGTGAGATAAAAATAATAGTATGAATCAGCTCCCAGCAGGTAAAACCTGAACAGGAGGTCATCAGAGGTTTTCAGAAGGTTTAAGGCGGTATCCCTTATCTTTTCACTATTTTTCCCCGCAATCCTCTTATATTGAGTGTCGAGAATACTGTTTTTTTTATCCGGGGGAAGCCCGGGATAAGCTTCGTCTATATTTTTCATGATGGAGTTTCTCAGATTGACACGGACCTGCATATCCAGAAAGAGGAGGTTTGATCTGTCGGGGTTCTGTACAGCGGGGTACAGCCTGAAAAATATACCTATGCCCAGGGACAGCAAACCCAGGGCAGCGAAAAGGAATTGTCTTTTTTTGATTATACCGAACTCATAAAAGAGCTTTTTCATTGTCATATATAAGGTGTGATATCATCGATCATTCGCGCGTAAGCTTTTTCAGGACGAAATCCAGCTGATCATCTACATCGGATGGTATGATAATATTCGGCATAACACCGTCGGGTCCCAGCTTTTCGCCGTCGTAAAGGTGACTCATCCCGGTGATCATGGCTAGCATGGAACCGTCCTCGAATTTATGCGTACCTTTCAAAAAAGCCATCCCGGCTGTCGGTCTTTTGCCGACTATGACCGCTCGTTTGTATTTCTTTAATATTCCGGCCAGGAGTTCGGAAGCGCTTCCGCTTTTCCCGTCTATAAGTAAGATCAGGGGGCCTTTATAGAGTATATCCGATTCCGGAGAGATAAGACCCGCTACGGCGGCCGCTTTTCGGAGGTAATACGCAAGCTTGTAACCCGGCCCGAGGAAAGTACCCGCTATCTCACGTACCGCTAAAGGCGGGCCTCCGGGATTACCCCTTACGTCAAGGATAAGGAATTTTATGTCACCATTCTTCAGGAATTCAGCAATATGCCGGTTCAGGTCTTTTGCCGTCTCTTTGTTGAATTTGTCTATTTTCAGGCAGTATATACCGGTTATCCCGGTGGGTATGTTGAACACGGTTTCCTTGAAATATTCTTCGCAGGTCACCGAATAATCAAGTACTTTGTTTTCAACCGGGAAATAGATCTTAAAATCCACTATGGTCCCTATCGGTGGATGAAAAAGATCCTCCAGTTCCTTTTTAGTCAATTTCTGGACATCCCGCCCGTTTATCTCCAGAATGATCAGGCCTCCATGTATACCTTTCCTGAAGGCATCGGATTTCTTCTCTACCGTGTCTATCAGGAAACCGGTAGATGTGAGATTCCCGTTTATCCCCAGGTCGGTCTGGTAACCGTATATCTCTTCGGAATATTTCTCCGCTATCGGCGGGGGGATGAAATTGGTAAAACTGTCCTCGGGGTTTCTTAGACCCTGGACCAGGAGGTTGGAACCCCGCCAGGCTATCAAGGGTTCAAACCTGTCGGAAGATTTCAGCTGGCTCAGTATCGAGTATTTGAATTCCTTGATGAACCTGTCGTAAGAGTACCTTGTAACGGGCAGATAATAATCTCTGTCCATGACCAGATATACTTCATTCAGGTAATCGAGATAAGGTTTATAATAAGCGGGGTCTTCAGTCCTGAAGGTGTCCGAAGACAGCGATACAAACAGTATTGAAGAAAGTATGACAGCGAAAAGGCCTGTCAATAATTTGAATTTCAGGGAATAATGACGCATTTTTCCTTTGACGATCTTATATGATCCATATAATAAGAGTATTAAGAGTATAACATCTTGTAAACCATGTGGCAAGGCGGAAGCTGTAATATGCATATGTATGTGACAGTGATGTTTCAGTGATCATGGTCAGAAGGTGAGAATGCGCAGGATTGCCGAATGGATTGATTTTTAACCGATTATTTGGCAAAATGTAATGATACAGGGGATGACAATATGAGATCCAGGATAACGATACTGTCTATAGCCGTATTACTTTCAATGGCCTCCCCGTCCTTTTCATCGGAAAAGGCGGCATACAGATACAACAAGGAGGGCATGGAGTATATGAACGCCGGTAAATATCAAAAAGCCATCGAGTCCTTCAAAACCGCCCAGAATTATATGCCCTCCAACGAGACGATAGTAAAGAACCTGATGGTGGCGTACAATAATTACGGTTTTCAACTCAAACAGGGGGGTGAACTTTACCTGGCTATCGAACAGTTTGAGAACGCTCTCTTTTATGACGAGAGGTCGCCTTATACCCACTATAACCTGGGCCAGGCTTATTATCTCACCCAGGATATTACGAAAGCCAAACAGAACCTGGAGGCTGCCCTGCGGCTTAAGCCGGACCTTGAGGGCGCCAGGAGATTGCTGAGCAAGATAAAACGCGAGGAACAGGTTGAGACAAAATTCCAGACCATTAACACAATGCACTTCATAATAGGGTTTTCGGAGTTTGCGCCGATCGATGAGGTTTCATATGTAAAGACATACCTGGAGGAAGCCTATGGTAAGATCGGGATTTTCCTGGATTATTACCCCACCCAGAAAACAGTTGTCATCCTTTATCCCGAAGGAGCATATGACCAGGTGGTCAAAGGAAAACCTCAATGGAGCCACGGGGTTTTCGACGGTAAAATAAGGCTGCCGGCGAGCAAATACAAATATTCCACAGAGGATGTTGTAAGGATAATTTACCATGAATATGCGCATGTAGTACTTTCCGGGCTTACCAGGGGTAACTGCCCCAACTGGTTTAACGAAGGGATAGCGAGTAAAGCGGAGGACTATGCGCATTACAGGGACAGGGAGATCATACAGAAATATATCGAGAGGTTCGGCCTGGTCCCTATACCGGATATACCCGGGAATCTGGGCAGCATCAGGGATCGGCAGAAGGCGACCTTGATGTATATAGAATCTTATCTTGTCATCGAGTACATATTGAAAAGAGCCGGGAACAGCGGGTTACAGTTGATCCTGAAGGCGCTGAGGAACGGGTACAGCCTGAGAAACGCTATCGAAAGTCTTTTCAAGGAAAGCCTTGAGAATTTTAATCGAAAATGGTACAGGTTCGTAATAGATGAATTCAGGATATCGACGTAGTCCTGCAGTTTCTTTATACCGTCTTTTTTAATATCGTGAAAGAAATCACAAAAAATATTGACATATCCATTATAATTATGTAAATTAACATAATTATTGTGAAAAAAAGAACAAAAACCAGCTGATACCAGGATATGACAGTATTACCCAGCAGAAATTGTATAGTGAGATTATCGCGTTACAAAAACGCGCTTCACAGGTTCCGGACCCTTGGATTTATCAAAGTGTTTTCAGATACTTTGGCGGAAGAAGTGGGGGTCACTTCTTCACAGGTGAGGAAAGATTTTTCACTTTTCGGTATTTCAGGCAAAAAAAGGGGCGGGTACGATCTCGACGAGCTTATAGAAAAACTGAATAATATTTTCGGGAAAGACCGTCTGGAAAAAGTCGTTGTAATTGGCTGCGGGAACATAGGGAGGGCTCTGATAAATTATAAGGGGTTTGAAAGGGAAGGGATAAAGATAACGGCCTGTTTTGATATAGATCCCGCGAAATGTAAAAAAGAAGCCGCGGTCCCCGTGTTAGCGATGGAAGACTTGTGTGCTTATGTTAATGAGAACGGGATAAAGATAGGGATCATAGCGGTCCCTGATATAGCTGCCCGTCAGGTGATGGGATCCATGGTATCCGCGGGCATAAAAGGGATATTGAATTTTGCGCCTTTAGAGCTGAAAGCGCCGGGGGGAACCGTTATAAATAACGTGAATCTCGGGCTGGAGCTTGAGAACCTGATATATTTTGTCAACTCGGTGAGTGATTAAAAAGAGGAATATGGGTATGGAACATATAGTGGCTCTGGGAGCCGAAAACAAGACTGCATTTTCTGTAATGTCGAATAAGGGGTTGTTCACGGGTGACATTATGGATAACATAAGGGACCCGAGACTGTACAACGAGTACGAAACTTCTTTAAGAAAATATATGGAGGCTGAAAAAGTAGTGCCCGGGATCATTGTTTGCGATATGCATCCCGGCTATTGTTCCACGTCTCTCGCGGAAAGGCTGCGTGACGAATTCCAGGAGGCAAAGTTGGTGAAAGTGCAGCATCATTTCGCCCATATCGTATCCTGCATGTGTGATAACGATATCGATGAGCGTGTAACGGGGGTTTCTTTTGACGGGACGGGTTACGGGAGTGACGGCAAGTCCTGGGGAGGGGAATTCCTGATATGTACCAGAAAGGATTTTGAAAGAAAGTACCATTTGAAATACATATCCCAGCCGGGAGGAGACGCGGCCGCAAGGGAAGGATGGAGGATGGCTGTAGCGTATTTGTATGATTCCTTCGGAAGAGGTTTCCTGGATATGGATCTACCCCTGTTCCGGAGAACAGGATCCGGCAAAGCCGCTTTTATAAAAAATATGATCGATAAAAGATTCAACAGCCCCCTGACTTCGAGCCTGGGCCGTCTTTTCGACGCCGTGGCTTCGCTTGCCGGCATCTGTGACAGGTCGGAGTATGAAGCGGAAGCGGCCATAATGCTTGAAAGCTGTTCTGTAGACGGGATAGACGGCCGTTACGGATACGATATCGTCGGTGACGAGATAGATTGCTCGAAGATGATCAGGCAGATAGTAAAAGAGGTGAAAAACGGCAGTGCCCCGGGGGTCATAAGTTCCAGGTTCCACAATACTGTAGGGGCGCTGGTTTTTGATATAAGCCACAGGATATACGCGGAGTATGGTATAAAAAAAGTACTTATCTCCGGAGGATGCTTTCAGAACAGGTATCTTACGGGGTATATTGAAAACAGGTTCAAGGGTTCAGAGCTGCGGTTATATAAACACAATAGATATTCACCCACCGATCTCGGGATCTCTGTGGGGCAGGCGGTCATCGCGGCGAACAACGCGAACCTTGTGACGCAAGACGTGTAAGGATACGGAGGAGTAGACAATGTGCTGGAGTGTGCCGGGGAAGATCCTGGATATCGATAATAATACGGCGAGGGTAGAAGTTTCAGGCGTTATAAAAAAGGTAGCGCTTGATCTGATCTCCGAGCCCTCTGTGGGCGAGTATGTCCTTGTTCACGCCGGTTATGCCATACAGAAAATAGACCGGGAAAAGGCCAGGTTCACGATAGATTTTTTTCGCGGGAAGTTCAGTCATGATTGAATATGTGGATGAATACAGGGATGAAGAGATATGTATGGACCTGTCCGGTAAGATCCGGGCTGTTTCGCGCCGCAGGTTCAATATTATGGAGGTTTGCGGCGGGCACACCATGTCCATCAGGAAAAACGGGATACAGAAACTTATAGGAGAAAATATAAACCTGATGTCTGGTCCGGGCTGCCCCGTGTGCGTCACTTCAATAAACGATATCGACAGGATAATTGCCCTTGCCCGGGTAAAGGGTAATGTGATATGCACGTTCGGGGACCTTTTTTATGTCCCCGGGACTGACTCGAGCCTCGCGGACGAAAAAGCCAGGGGCGGTGATATCAGGATGGTATATTCCGCGCATGATGTCCTGGATTTTGCCGGAGAAGAGCCGGAAAAAAAATTTATATTCGTGAGTATCGGGTTCGAGACCACGGCTCCTACGAGCGCCGCGTCCGTGATCGAGGCCGGAAAAAGAGAAACGGACAATTTTTATTTATTGCCGTTAAATAAGACTATGCCCGCCGCTTTGAGAGAGATGGTCCGGCGGAAAGATTCCAATATTGACGCGTTGATCTGCCCCGGGCATGTCAGTACTATTACCGGCACGGGTATTTACAGGCCTATCGTGGAAGATTTCAAGGTATCGTGCTGTATTTCGGGATTTGAACCCGTAGACCTGCTCAGTACGATATATTTGCTGGCTGATCTTCATGAAAAGGAAGAGGTTTCGCTTATAAACAATTACAAAAGAGCCGTGCGGGAAGACGGCAACGGGAAGGCCCTGCATATTTTGTATGAGGTCTTTGAACCTTCTGACACTGTCTGGAGGGGAATAGGGAACATCCCGGGAAGCGGGCTGGGCATCAGGGATAAATATGCCCGGTTCGACGCCGTAAAAATGTTCGATATAGATGTGCCGGTATCGGTGGAGGACCCGGATTGTATATGCGGGGAAATATTAACAGGTGTAAAAAAACCGTCTGACTGTGCGCTTTTCGGGACTGCGTGCACCCCGGTCAACCCCCGCGGAGCGTGTATGGTATCCAGTGAAGGGACCTGTTCCGCCTGGTACAAATACGGTGAATAACATGGAAAATATTACAATAGCCCATGGAAGCGGCGGAAAAGCCACGGATCAGCTGATAAGAGATATCTTTTTCAAGTATTTCAAAAATAACATACTTGACGAAGCGGGTGATTCGGCTGTATGTGACCTGACCGGGGGAAAGATCGCCTTTACAACGGATTCCTTCGTGGTAAAACCCGTGTTTTTTCCGGGAGGGGATATAGGCAAACTTTCCATATGCGGGACTGTGAACGACATCGCTGTCACGGGGGCTATACCCAGGTATATCAGCTGCGGGTTTATAATAGAGGAAGGGTTCCCGGTGTCCGATCTTCGTGAAATAGTGAAATCAATGGCGTTCTGGGCGGAGAAATCGGGAGTCATGGTAGTTACGGGGGATACCAAAGTGGTCGAGAAGGGCGAAGCCGACGAGATCTTTATCAATACCTCGGGTGTGGGCACTTTTCCCGATACCGGGCGGGTATTGCGGAAACGAAATATCAGCCGGGGCGACAAGGTTATAATAAGCGGGACGATCGGGGATCATGGCCTGGCGGTTTTAAGCCAGAGAAAGGGATTTGAATTCGAAAGATCCATATGCAGTGATTGCGCTCCCCTTAACGGGATGATAGCATCCGTACTTGAAGGGGTGGATGATGTAAGTTTTATGCGGGACCCGACACGGGGCGGCCTGGCGACGACTCTTAACGAGATCACCGGGCCCGGGTTGGGAGTACTACTGGATGAGGTTAAGATCCCCGTCGCGCGCGAGGTAAAGAGCGCGAGTGAACTTCTGGGGTTGGACCCTTTATATATCGCCAACGAGGGAAAAATCCTGGTGATCGTCCCGCCGGGTTCGGAACGGCGCACACTGGACATCATGAGAAGATCTGAATACGGGGAAAATTCAGAGACTATAGGAGAGATAACGGGTGATGACGCCGGGAAGGTGTGTATAAGGACGCGGTTGGGAGTCACAAGGATAATCGACATGCTGATGACCGAGCAGTTGCCGAGGATATGTTGATATGCACGAATTAGCTATCGCCAGGAGCATGGTATCTTTACTTGACAAGGAAGTTTCCTGTCCCGAAGTGGGCAGGGTCAGGAACATATATCTCGAGGTGGGGATCTTGCGCTATATCGTACCCGAGATCCTGGAGACCTGTTTTAAGAATATACCAAAAAACGAGAAATTAAACGGTGCCAGGATAGTGATCGAAACGGTCCCGGTAAGGATAATCTGTTCCGAATGCGGGTTTGAGACAGAAGTCACGGCTAACGAATTTATATGCGGCAGGTGTTCGGGCCGTGAAGTGGAAATGCGGTCGGGAAAAGAATTCAACATCAGGGGTATTGAATGGTAAAGGAAGGAGCGGGCTCATATGGGATTTAAAGTGATAAAAGAGAACATTATGAAAACAAACGATGACATAGCGTCCGGGATAAGAAAGACCATGGAGGATAACGGTGTTCTTATGATAAATATCATATCCTCACCCGGCGCGGGGAAAACCTCTTTTTTAGAGAAAGCCGGCCCCATGTTAAGGAAAGAAGGCGTATCTTTTGAGATAATCACCGGTGATTGTTTTACTTCGAGAGATGCCGAAAGGATGGATGCGGCCGGGTTGCCGGTCACCCAGATCAATACGGGAAATTCCTGTCATATAGACGCACAGCTTGTGAAAAAGGCGGTCCAGGAGATACGCATGGATGGACTTGACCTGGTGATAGTGGAGAACGTAGGCAATCTTGTATGCCCGGCGGAATTCGACATAGGAGAGGACCACAAGATCTCGTTCCACAGCACCGCCGAGGGGCACGACAAGCCGTTAAAATATCCGCTTCTTGTAAAAGAATCGGATTATGTTATAATCAACAAAACAGATCTTATCGAGCATACGGATTTCGACGTTTCGTTTTTTGAAAACAGCATAAAAAAAATAAACCCGCGAGTAGACATTTTAAGGATTTCCTGTAAAACAGGTGAGGGTATAGAGGGATTTTTATCCTGGATCAAGGAAAGGATCAAAGAAAAAAAGGAGAATGGCGCATGAGATACGTGTATTTGGAGAAGAACGATCTGGGGGATTTTATATGTCATCTTAAGAAAAGCCACAGAGTGGTCGCCCCGGTCCGCAAGGAAAACCAGTTTGTTTTCGCTGATATAGAGTCAGCGGAAGAGATATGCCTTGAGTATATACCTACTATATTGCCGCCGAAAAAATATTTTTTCCCACAAAAAGAGAAACTCGGGTCTTTCGGCATGAATGACTCCAGGTTATCCGATATGACCGTCGAGATAGAGCCGACCATCATATTCGGCGCTCATACGTGTGATATAGACGGCATCGAGTGCCTGGACGCGGTATTTCACAAGGACCCCGCCGACCCTTATTATAAAAAAAGGAAAAAATCCATCGTGGTTATCGGGTATGAATGCATGTTCCCCTGTGACGAGCATGCCACATGCACGACCATGGATACACATATACCAAAAGCCGGATATGATGCCATGATAACCGATGCCGGCGAAAAATTCATCATCCATGTAAACTCCAACATAGGTGAAAAGATCGTCGGTACGTTCCCAAAAGTAAAGCCCGCTGATGACGAAGCCAGATCACGTCTCAGGAAGCTCCGTGAAGACAAGATCAAAAAATTCAAGACAAAACTGGACCCTTCTTTCAAGGAACTTCAGCCTTTGTTCCAGAGATCTTATGACAGCCCGGTATGGGAGGACGTAGGTAAAAGATGCCTGTCCTGCGGGAATTGCACCGCAGTCTGCCCTACCTGTTACTGTTATGACATGTATGACGAGGTCCGGTTGGACTTTACGGGCGGGGAGAGAAAGAGAGTATGGGATTCCTGTCAGTTGGAGGAATTCGCGATGGTGGCCGGGGGCGAGAATTTCAGGGAAGAAAGATCCTCACGGCAGAGGCATCGTTATTATAGAAAGTTTGATTACCCCATGTCCAAATATACGAAATATTTCTGTACCGGCTGCGGCAGGTGCACCCGGACATGCATGGCCGATATAAACCTGAGTGAAACTATTAACGCGCTAAACAAGGAGAAAAAGAATGTGTAGTCGCAATGAAACTGTTAATCAGAAGATGGAAAAAGTGGCGGTAGATCCGTTGTTTTCTCCCATGGAGGGGACAATAGTCAAGACCAGGCAGATGACGGCCAATGAGAAATTTTTCGAGATAGAACTTGAAGGAGGCCGGGAACTGGGGCACATGCCCGGTCAGTTCGCGCAATTTTCGATCTTTGGGATAGGAGAGGCGCCTATATCCATTTCCTCGTCTCCTACCAAGAAAAACAAAAACACGTTTGAGATATGCGTCAGGAAAGTGGGGACCTTTACATCCGCCCTGCATAAGCTTGAGGCCGGGGATAAGGTAGGGGTGAGAGGGCCGTTCGGTACCCCTTTCCCGATAGATGACCTGAAAGGCAACGATCTTCTCTTCGTAGCCGGGGGTCTGGGTATTGTGCCGTTGAGGTCACTGATAAAGTTCGTGATGGATAAAAGACGGGATTTCGGGGATGTTACCATACTCCTGGGGTGTAAAGAGCCCAAAGAAAGGCTTTTCACCGATGAGATAGAAGAGTGGAACAGGATGACCGATATAAATTACGCGTGTACGGTGGATAAAGCCGGTCCCGAGTGGAAGGGTAACGTCGGTGTCATAACCACGCTTATACCCGGGGTGGATATAGATATCAACCGTACATACGCTGTCGTGGTAGGTCCTCCGATAATGTATAAGTTTGTCATTAAAGAGCTGCTGAAGAAGGAAATGCCCGAGAGGCAGATCATCCTTTCGCTGGAAAGGCGGATGAAATGCGGTCTGGGCAAATGCGGGCATTGTCAGATAAACAATAAATATGTGTGTCAAGACGGACCGACATTCACTTATGAGGAAATAAAAGCATTGGAGGAGGCGTTATGAGCGATGGAAAAAAGAAAAAAGTGCGCATAGCTTTTTTTGATTTCGCGGATTGTGAAGGCTGCCAGCTGCAGCTTACATATTTGAACGAAGACTTTCTCGGACTGCTGGAACATTGTGAGATCGTGAACTTCAGGGAAGCTATGTCCGAAAAAAGCGATGATTACGATGTGGCCTTTGTGGAAGGGTCGATAACCCGTAAACATGATGAGGAGCGTGTCAAAAAGATCAGGAACAACGCGAAGATACTTATCGCTTACGGATCATGCGCCTGCACAGGCGGTGTGAACGGCCTGAGGAGGCGGTTTTCGGAGCAGGAGGCGAAAGATATAGTCTATACGGGAAGGGAATACCCGCTGGAAGCCGGGAACCCCCGGCCGGTACATGAGGTAGTCAAAGTGGATTATTTTATCCATGGATGCCCCACAAACAATAAGGAGACCGTAAAAGCCATCAAGTCTATACTCCTGGGCAAGGGCTACACCCCTCCCGATTACGCGGTATGCGTGGAATGCAAATTGAGAGAGAACGTGTGTCTTTTCGAGAAAGGCCAGGTGTGTATGGGGCCAGTTACGCGTGCAGGCTGTGACGCATGGTGTCCCAGCTGGGGCAACACGTGCTACAGCTGCAGGGGGCTTTTAGATAACCCCGCCAAACAGGGGCAGATAGATATTCTTGAAAAATTCGGGTACACTGTTGACGATCTGATGCAGAAATTTGACCTGTATAATACTTGCAGAATGGAGGCGGAGAAAAATGGCTGATATATTATCAAAGAAGGAACTGGATATAAACGTGGAATACCTCACCCGTGTCGAGGGTCACGGGAATATTGTGATAAATATTAAGGAAGGGAAGCTTGAAAAATGTCAGCTGGAAATAGTGGAGGCACCCAGGTTTTTTGAAGCTATGGTCAGGGGACGGTCTATGTTCGAGGTCCAGCACATCACTTCCCGTATATGCGGTATATGTTCGACGGGCCACTGTATGGCTTCAGTTAAGGCCGTAGAGGATACCGTGGGTTATAAAGTAAGCGACCAGACCAGGTTGTTCAGAAAACTTATACTTCATCTGGAGACGCTTGACAGCCATCTTTTGCACGCTTATTTTCTGGTAGCCCCGGACGCCCTGGGCGCGCCCAGCGTCGTGCCTCTTGTAGGCACTCACAAGGAAGTGGTCCTGCGGGCCCTCAGGATGAAAAAGCAGTACAGCGACATGTGCGATATACTCGCGGGAAGGCACACACATCCTATAAGCGTGTGCCCGCGCGGATGGACAAAACTTCCCACAAAAAAAGAACTTCAGGAGATGAAAGATATATTTCTGAGCCAGATAGACGATCTTAACGAGACGGTGGCGATATTTAAAACGCTTAAGCTGCCCGATTTTGAGAGGGAGACCGAATATGTGGGATTAACGCATCCCGACGAATACGCTTTTTACGAAGGTGAACTTACCTCCACCGACACCAAAGGCACGGTCGCACCCCTGGATTACAGGGAGATAATACATGAGTACCATGTAGCTCATTCCACGTCAAAACACTCGAAAAATAAAAGGGATTCCTACATGGTCGGCGCCCTGGCCAGATGCAACCTCAATTTCGACAAATTGAATGATGAGGCCCGGGGAGTGGCGGATGCCCTGGGGTTCAAAGTGCCGTGTTTTAATCCTTTTATGAACACTGTGGCACAGGTGGTGGAGATAGCGCATTGTACTTATGATGCGGTCAGGATAATAGACCATTTCCTGGAAAACGGTGTGGATTATGATGATGTCGTGACTTCGTGGCCTACAAAAGAAGAGTTATCAGGGTTCAAGGTGAAACCTGGTACAGGTGCCGGTCTGGTGGAAGTGCCGCGCGGATTACTTGTACACGAATATACGATCGATGCAAAAGGCGTTGTCCAGGAAGCGAATTGTGTCATCCCGACTAATCAGAACCTGGGTAACATAGATCTTGATATGAAAAAGATGATCCCCGAGGTCATCGATAAATCCAAAGAAGAGATAACCCTGCTTTCGGAGATGCTGGTTCGCGCGTATGACCCGTGTATTTCATGTTCGGCTCATATGCTTGACGTCAATTTTGTATGATGGAAAAGATTCTTATTGCCGGTATAGGATCCGTGCTGAGGGCTGACGACGGTCTGGGCCCCCGGGTAATAGACGAATTAAAAAAAGAAACACTCGCGGAAGAAGTAACATTACATTCCGGGGATGTGTCCGGTCTGGACCTTCTCAAAGTATTCCCCGGGTTCGATAAGATCATCATAGTAGATGCCGCTGATTTCGGGGCGGCCCCTGGGACCATAAGGATATTCAGCCTTCCTGAGATAAAACGGTCGGGGTTCAGGAACGCAGTGTCTACGCACGGGATCTCACTGAAGGAGACCCTTATATTATCGGAAAAGCTGGACCTTCAGGACAATATTACTATAGTCGGTGTGCAGCCCGGGGATATTTCGCATAAACTGGATCTTTCTGACATAATAAAGTCCAGGATGCCCGCGATAATGACTGTCGTGAAAGACCTTATTTAAGATATGTGTTGATAATATGAAGATCAGGATCGTTTATTGCGAGGAAAGCAGGGAGGACGGGTTTTACCGTGGGGACGGTCTTTCTTTGCTTGTAGATGACCGGATCCTTTTTGATACCGGGGATGATCCCGAAAAGTTGAGAGGGAACCTCAGCCGCCTGGGCATCGATACCGGACGCCTGGAATATGTGGTTATTTCACATGATCATAATGATCACACGGGAGGGTTGGAAGCCGTCCTTTCCGAGAACAACAGTGTAACGGTCTATGGCTGCCCGGGGTTTTCCATCGGTTTAAAAGAAATGATAGAATCGTACGGCGCGAAGTATGTGATGCTTAACAGTTTCGCGAAAATTTCAAAAAACATCTATTCCACGGGTGAAATGAAAGGATTTTATAAATCCTGTTTCATCTCTGAGCAGGGCCTGGTCCTGAGTACGGCCAAAGGAGTGGTGCTGTTAACGGGTTGCGCGCATCCGGGCATCCTAAGAATAACCGAGGCGGTCCGTTTGCACCTGCCGGTTGACCTGCATATGGTAATGGGGGGATTCCATTTGAGGGCCGCTGACGAAGCGACTCTCAAAGATGTAGCAAAAAACCTGAAAAAGATGCACATAAACAAAGTAGGAGCGTTGCATTGTTCGGGAGATAACTGCAAAAAAATTCTTAAAGATATTTACGGCACTGATTTTATCGATGTAAAAACGGGTGACACTGTACAGGTTTAGGGGTCGTCGTATAAAGTATTGACAAAAATCTTCTTTGTGATACAATAAAAATACACATAGAAGTGAAGTAAAGCGATGGGGCGTTCTGAGAAGAACGCTTTTTTTATTTCAACGTAAGAACGAATAACAGGGGCTTTCCCGGGCAACGGGAAGTTCTTGTTGTGGATACTGACAAGGATAATGAAGTCCTTCAGGGCGGAAGCTGCCCTGAAGGACTTTTTTTTTGATAAGGATGTCGTTTGTATATCTGTTCAATGATAGACCTGATGTGTTATCCTGAAAGGGGGGGTGTTCATGAAAAACATGAAAACT